>ERZ772965.7-NODE-7-length-35520-cov-4.29508_pt1 | contig 35520 bp, 48 predicted proteins | sample MGYA00511678_ERZ772965 | MGnify/ENA primary metagenome ERZ772965 (study PRJEB29015, sample SAMEA2738082) | human gut metagenome | biome: human oral; feature: human-associated habitat; material: saliva | place: China | collected 2208 ... | reverse complement strand
CCTTCGATTTACCCCGGAGGTATATTTCGATTTGGGCTTTGGCTTGCCCCGGCCACTTAGTTCTCCATGCCTGTTTCTTGCTCCTTTCCGGGCATGGGCTGGGGCAGGCGAAAACTCAGATCGAAGTATAAGAAAGGACGCGCGATGGTCAAAAAGAAGACAAAAACTCCTCGAACTCCTGAGGAAGCTGAGCGATTAGCGATCAGTGCTGCCATGGAACTTGCAACACAGCAGATTCTTGACGGTACTGCGAGCAATTCGATGATCATTCATTTTCTAAAGCTGGGGTCCAGTCGCGAAAGACTCGAGCAGGCTCGCCTTGAGGCAGACACGACTCTTGCTCGAGCCAAGGTTTCAGCACTTGAGTCGGCCGCTCGTACCGAGGAACTGGTTCAGGAAGCACTAGAAGCTTTCAAGGTATATTCTGGAGATTCAGATGCGGAGCTATGACGAACTCAGACACCTACACACATTCGAAGAACGTCTCGTGTATCTATCACTCAATGGAGCATTTTTCGGAGAGACCTTCGGTGGATCCAGGTGGCTGAATCAGAGTTTCTACCAAAGCGATATTTGGCGAGAGGCTCGCACCCAAGTTATCGCGAGAGATCTTGGATGCGATCTCGGTCTTGAGGGCTATGAGATTCACGACGGCATTGTTGTGCATCACATCAATCCTTTGACGCCTCGACAGTGTGAGAATTTCGACCCGTGCATGTGGGATACCAACAATCTTATTTGCGTGAGTCGAGATACTCATAATGCAATCCATTACGGAACCAAGGCGTTGGCTCTCGACGATTTCGATCCGAGATCACCCGGCGATACAAAACTATGGTAGGAGGTTAAATGTCGATTCTACATGACGCAAAGACCTACCTCGGGTTGATGGAGGATGACACTTCATTCGACAGCGAAGTTAAGGACGCCATTGACAATGCTTTGGCAACCGCGACTCAGCTAAACCGCGAAGTGGGCTACCTATCGTCCGAGGCAGATTACCCCGCTACGACCCTTGGACGGATCCTACGACAGTATGTGAACTTCTCAGTTCGCCTGATGTTTGATCCACCGCAGACCTCATTTGCAATCAAGGCAGTTGAGGCGTTGCAGAAAGAGGCGGAGTGGCGACTGACCATTCAATGATGGGAGAAAACCATGAGCGAAGAAACTCTGTCTCACTACGGCGTCCTCGGCATGAAGTGGGGCGTACGTAAGAAGACGGAAAGCTCCGGCGGAGTCGGACTTCGGTCCGTCGAAGAGAAGAAGAAGATCGGTGAAGCAGTCAATGCCGAGGCATTTCGAAAGGAACGCGCCAAGGCCGAGAAGGCTGCCGAGAAGGAGCGGAAGAAGCACGAGTCCGAGCTCAAAAAGGCCGCTAAGGCAGCAGCTGCCGCGGCTAAGAAGGCTGCTTCCGCTGCTAAGAGGGGCGCTAAGGCTGCATCTCAGAAGCACGCCGCCAACAAGGCTGCTCGAGCAGAGAAGGCTGCCGAACGGGCTCGTAAGAAGCTCGAGAACCAGAAGCTTAAGGAAGCCCGCAAGGCTGAAGCTGATCGCAAGAAGAAGCAGAAGGAAGCCGAGCGCGCCGAGAAGAAGCGTATCGCTGACGAGAAGAAGGCGGCTAAGGAAGCTGAGAAGAAGCAGAAGGAACTCGAGAAGCAGAAGATTCCTAAGGGTGGTATTCCCGCCGACCTGCGTAAGGAAGCTCCTCGACGTCTCTCGTCTACGGATCTTATCGAGCAGAACAAGCGCCTCAACCTTGAGAAGCAGAACTACGAACTCAAGCAGAAGCTCGCCGAGTACGAGAGTCAAAATAGGAGTGTTCTCGCTAAGACTGCTGATCTATTCGTCGACGAGGCTCGAAAGAATCTGACGAAGTATGCGGCAAAGACTGCTACCGACATGCTCACAGCGGCTCTCGACGCCAAGCTTAAGGGTACTGAGTATGAAGGCATTGCATCAATGGCTAAGAAGTCAATCAACCTAAATGCCATCATCGAGAACTCCGTTTCTTCGAAGGATAAGAAGGATAAGAAGAAGGACAAAAATTAGGCATGGCACTATCAAACACTGCCACACCTAAGTATTATGCCCAGTTCCGCGAAAAGGTCCTAGCTGGAGAGATTCCAGTATCGCACACCATCGAGATGGAGATGAATCGGATTGACGACTTGATCGCCAACCCGAGATACTTCTACGACGATAGTGCTATCGACGGATTCATCGCTTTCTGCGAGAATGAGATGACTCTTGTTGATGGCAGCGACCTGACTTTGCTGGATTCATTCAAGTTATGGGCCGAATCACTCCTTTCGTGGTTTTACTTCGAGAAAGTGACGAAGTTCGTCCCTGACGAAACTGGCCACAACGGTCGATACGTTCAGGTCGACGTTAAGAGACGCTTAGTCAACAAGCAATACCTTATCATCGCGCGAGGCGGGGCAAAGTCCATGTATATGGCCCTTATCCACGCCTACTTCCTGACTATCGACCCCACGACAACTCACCAAATTGCCACGGCACCCACTATGCCACAGGCTGAAGAGACACTGTCTCCGTTCAAGACCGCTATTACACGCAGTCGAGGGCCTCTGTTCAAATTCCTGTCAGCGGGGACCGTTCACGCAACAGTCGGTATCAAAGCTAATCGATCTCTGCTCTGCCCAACCAAGAAGGGAATCGAGAACTTCTCGACAAACTCTCTTCTCGAGGTCAGACCCATGAATGTTGATAAACTTCAGGGTTTGAGAACTAAGGTGAACACAATCGATGAATGGCTATCTGGCGATGTTCGTCAGAACGTCATCTCTGCTCTCGAGCAGGGCGCATCGAAACTCAACGACTGGATCATCATTGCGGTCTCGTCCGAGGGTACTGTCCGAAACGGCGTCGGAGATTCCATCAAAATGGAATTACTTTCGATTCTTAAGGGCGATTACTACGACCCACACTCGTCTATCTGGTATTATCGACTGGATGATGTGTCTGAGGTTGGAGATCCTAACATGTGGATTAAGGCCCAACCAAACATCGGGAAGACAGTGTCTTATGACACATACCAACGAGATGTCGCTAGGGCAGAGAATGTCCCATCCGCGAGGAATGACATTCTGGCAAAACGATTCGGCATTCCGTGTGAGGGATACACGTACTTCTTCAAGTACGAAGAAACCATCCCCCACAACCCGCGAGAGTTCTGGCAAATGCCATGTGCCATGGGCGCAGACCTTTCTCAAGGTGACGACTTCTGCGCGTTCACGTTCTTGTTCCCGTTGTCCACTGGTGACTTCGGGGTCAAGACTCGAGCGTACATTACTACGCGTACGTTCGACAAGCTTCCGGCTGCTGGACGTGCGAAGTACGAGTCGTTCATACGAGAAGGTTCGCTCCAGGTCATGGATGGAACGATCCTGGACATGATTGAAGTCTACAACGATCTTGACGAATACATCTTGAGATCTGAGTATGATGTTCGCGCGTTTGGGTACGATCCATATAACGCTAGAGAGTTCGTTGAGAGATGGACAACCGACAACGGACCGTATGGGATCCACAAAGTCATTCAGGGTGCACGAACTGAGTCAGTTCCGCTCGGTGAACTTAAGAGTTTGGCTGAGGACCGAAGGCTTGTCTTCGATCAAGAGCTATTCTCATGGGCAATGGGCAATACCATCACCCTTGAGGATACCAACGGCAACCGAAAGATCTTGAAGAAACGAATGGATCTCAAGATTGACTCAGTCGCCGCGCTCATGGATGCGTGGGTCGCATACAAACAGCAACTCGACGACTTCAACTAACGAGAGGAGGTAATATGGGTATTATGTCACGGTTGGCAAGGGCTTGGAACGTGTTCGCACATGATCGTCCCGATCATTACGCTCATAGTAACTACAGCGAATACCGCCCAAGCTACCGTTCTATCGGGTCTACAAACCTGGTCCAAACGCTATACAATAAGATTGCGCTGGACGTCGCGAACACCCCGATTCGCCATGTGAAGGTAGATCAAAATGGTAGGTATGACAGTGAGAAGGACTCTTCGCTGAACGAATGCTTGTCGCTGATGGCAAACATCGATCAGACCTCGAACGCTCTAATCTACGAGCTCGTCTATACGATGTTGGAAACTGGTAGCGCAGCTCTGGTTCCAGTCGACACAGACACTGCTTTAAACGAGGAAGGGTCGTTTGATGTCCTTTCTCTCCGCGTCGGACGAATCGAGAGTTGGTATACTGACTCAGTTGATGTGAATTTGTATAACGATCGCAGCGGTAATCGAGAAACGATTCGTATCTCGAAGAACTCCGCCGCAATCGTGTACAGTCCGCTCTACGACGTCACTGCTAGTAACAGCTCGTTGGCCAACCGCCTTGCTCGTAAGCTCGACGCACTCGACGCTATCGACAATTCCGCTCTCGGTAAGAAGTTGGATCTGATTATTCAGCTTCCATACTCTGTTCGAGGCGAATTGCGACAGCAGCAAGCCGAGACCCGACGTGAGGCGATTGAACAGCAACTTCGAAATTCCGAAATCGGTGTGGCCTACGTCGACGGAGCTGAGAAGATCACGCAGCTCAACCGTCCAGTTGAGAACAATCTGCTTGATCAGGTCAAGTACCTTTCAGAGCAGCTTTACAACGCTCTCGGTTTCACTGAGAGTGTGTTCAACGGTACGGCCGACGCCGAGACCAGCCTGTCTTACTACAACCGGACTGTCAAGCCGATTCTCGATACGATCACAAAGTCGGCAACTATGGTCTTCTTGACCAAGACCGCTCGATCTCAGGGGCAGCGAATCATCTATGTGAGGGATCCGTTCGCGGCGACCTCGCTCGATAGTATTGCATCGATGGCTCAGACGTTCATCACCAACCAGGTCATGACGCCAAACGAGATCAGGTCGATCATCGGCTTGCCGCAATCCACGGATCCCAAGGCTGATCAGCTGGCCAATCCGTATACGTCATCCGCAAACGCGGAACAACGGTCAAACAACGACCAGGAGGTTCAAAATGGCAGCGCCTAATGACGTCGCCGACTTCGACGGGTGGGCAACCGTCGCAGGCATCAAGTGCTCCGATGGGCGAGTCATCTCTCATCACGCATTTGAACAGAACGATGGGGCCGTTGTGCCTCTCGTTTGGCAGCATGGTCACGACAACGTGACCAACGTTCTCGGGCACGCCCAGCTCGAGAAGAAGCCTGACGGTGTTTACGCCTATGGATTCTTCAACGGATCTCAGCAGGCTGAACACGCTCGCGAACTGATTGAACATGGCGATGTTACTGCCATGTCGATCTTCGCGAACAACCTAAAGCAGGACGGCAATGTTGTCAAGCATGGCAACATCGTCGAGGTGTCGCTCGTCCTTAAGGGCGCTAACCCCAAGGCGACAATCGAGAACGTCACCATGGCTCACTCTGATGGCGAGGGTTACTCTGCGGTCATCAAAATGGGTGACGGAGACGTGTCTCACGAAGACTTCGAGGGCTCCGAGGAATCGGACTCCGAAGATGAGTCCTCTGATGAGGACAAGACCATCGGTGAGATCCTTTCCACACTCACCGAAGAGCAGCTTGAGGCCGTTAATTATCTCATTGCTGCTGCCATCGATGGGGAGTCTGAAGACTCCGAAGAGACCAACGAAGAAACTGAGGAAGATATGAAGCACAATGTCTTTGAGGGCGACAAGACCCCCGAGAACATTCTGTCCCACGCTGCGTTCGCAGAGCTGGTTGAGACGGCCAAGCGAAACAGCACCACCCTTCTCGATGAGCTGAAGCACGCCGATTATGGTATCGAGAACATCGGATACCTCTTCCCGGATGCGAAGAGCATCACGGATGAGCCCATTACTCTCGACCGCGATCAGTCCTGGGTTTCGGTCGTTATGAACGGAACCAAGCACTCTCCGTTCGCCCGCATCAAGTCTGTCCTCGCGGACATTCGTGATGACAAGGCCCGAGCTAAGGGTTACGCCAAGAAGGCCCAGAAGAAGACCGAAGAGGTCATCAAGCTTCTGACCCGCACCACCTCTCCGACGACCATCTACAAGAAGCAGAAGCTCGATCGCGACGACATCGTCGACATTACCGACTTCAACGTCGTTTCTTGGCTCAAGAACGAGATGAAGGGCAAGCTCAACGAGGAAATCGCTCGAGCCATTCTCATCGGCGATGGTCGCCAGATCACAGATCCTGATCGTGTCGATGACGAGGCCATTCGCCCCATCCTCAAGGAGAATGACCTCTATGCGATCCACAAGTCGCTCGAGGCCAACACCACCGACGAGACTCTCGTCGACGATATCGTCCTGGCGTCCGCTGAGCTTGAGGGCTCCGGCGCTCCGACGCTCTTCATTGCGAAGAAGCGTCTGGTCAAGATGCTTCTCCTGAAGGACAAGAATGGTCGTCGTCTGTATGAGACCGAGGCGTCCCTTGCGGGTGCTCTTGGTGTCTCCAAGATCGTCACCATTCCTCAGTTCGAGGGTCTGGAGCACGAGCTCAAGGGTGCCGCCCACGAGCTTCTGGCTATCGTGGTCGACCTGCGCGACTACACCATCGGTTCGAATGCCGGTGCGGAGCTCGGTATGGCCGAGTCGTTCGATATCGACTTCAACCAGTACAAGTACCTGATGGAGACCCGTCTTTCGGGCTCTCTGACGGCACCGTACTCGGCTCTGACGATCTCGCGCAAGAAGGCGTGATCTTATGTCGAGGTTTAGCGGCAAGCTAGGCTTCGTGATGACGCGTGAGACGGAGGAAGGTGTCTGGCTCGAAGGCTTTGTTGAACTCCCGGTTAAGGGTACTATTCGTAACCTATATGTCAGGAACGACAATTCGTCTTCGGCCAACACCAACCTCCGTCTCACCAATGAGATCAGCATCCTGATGGACACCAAGATCGAGACATACCTCGAGACTCTGAAATACGTAGTATGGAAGGGTTCAAAATGGGAGGTACAGTCCATTGGCGTGAACTATCCACGGCTGACCATTAATCTAGGCGGTCTGTATGCGCACGTATAGAGACCTCCTACGCCTACTTCAACAAGCGGTCCAGCACAACCGGGTATATTTCCAGCCTCCAGAGAACCTGAAGATTGGATACCCGGCTATCGTCTTCCACTTGTCGAAGATAGAAATTGACCATGCTTCCGACGTACCATACAAGGGCGCTAGGGAATACTCGGTCACTCTCATCACCAAGGATCCAGAGCCAGACGTGATCGACGAAATCCTCAAGATCCCGTATTCGTCTTTGGATACGACATACATCTCGGACGGAATGAACCATTTCGTCTTCACGGTTTACCTTTAAGGAGGGTATCCTATGGCACAGATCAAGTGGGACGAAGAGGGCTCCCATTTCTACCACACCGGCGTTAACAAGGGTGTTCTGTTCCCCTTCGATAACGCTCAGAACCGCTACGGCACGGGCGTCGCATGGAACGGTCTTAAGACTGTCACGGAGACCCCGGAGGGCGACGAGTCCTCGGACATCTACGCTGACAACCTCAAGTACCTGACCCTGATGTCGGCTCCGTCGTTCAAGTTCACGATTGAGGCTTACACCTACCCCGATGAGTTCGCCATCTGTGACGGCACTGCTCAGCTGGTTAAGGGCGTCAACCTCGGTCAGCAGCCTCGTACGCGCTTCGCGTTCTCTTACTGCACGAAGCTGGGCAACGACACCAAGGGTGATGCTTTCGGCGAACTGCTGCACATCATCTACGGTGCTACAGCAGCTCCTTCCGAGCGTGCGTACAACACGGTCTCTGACTCTCCCGAGGCGATCTCGTTCTCCTGGGAATGCTCGACTGTCCCCGTCCAGGTGGATGGCTTCCAGCCGGTCTCCGTCGTCACGGTCGACTCTTCGAAGCTTGACGCGGTGAAGTACAAGAAGCTCACTGACAAGCTGTATGGCGTCGCGGCCGGTGCTGGCAGTTCCGCTACACCTACGCTGGTCATGCCTAACGAGCTGCGTACCCTTCTGGCGTGATCTCGCTCACGCTTGATTTTGGGGGAGAGGAGCGGTTTGACGAGCGTAGTAATACGTTTGTTACGCTGGAGCCGTTTACACTTACTCTTACGCATACCCTGTCTGCGGTGGCTGAGTGGGAATCCGTATACAAGCGGTCATTCCTGGAGACCCCACCACAGACTGGCGAAGAGTTAGTGTACTACGTCCAGTGTATGTCGGACCGCCCTCTCCCACGAGATTTTGTCAAGCGGCTCGACCAATCCGTTCAGGTCAAAATAGCAGACTATTTGTCTGACAATGCTACGGCGACAGTTCTATGGAACCCGCCTTCAAATGGAGGCCCACGAGACACCCTGACCAGTGAACTAATCTACTGGTACATGACACAGTTGGGCATTCCATTTGAGGCAGACAAGTGGAACTTGAATCGGTTACTTACTCTGATTCGACTCGCCGCGGCCAAGCAGAACAACCAAAAGCCGGACGCCCGGGCCTCTGCTGCCCAGCGTGCGGCAATGAACCAAGCCCGTAGGGCTAGAACAGGGAGTAGAGGATGATCGACATCCCCGCAGACGCACAGGTCCCGGCAGGGCCTGACCCCCATGAGGACCGAGATCGCGCGATTTACGAAGGGAAGTAAGGCATGAGTAAGATCGACGACGTTTTGTCGCACGCCACTTATCGTCTCGGCTACTATGCCCCGGACGATCCTGAGCCGGGATCCGAGGCTGGTCGATGGCTCGCTAAGAGTATGCATCAGCCTTGGCTTGCTGGCCCGTCTGAAGACATCTGGTGGTGTATGGCCTTCGTCAGTATGTGTTTTGACATGGCGGGCGAGATCGACGCAATTGGTGGCTACAGCTACAACACTGACGTCACGAAGAACCGCATGGAGAAGGTCTCCGTTGAAGACGCCCAGCGTGGAGACGTTGTGCTCTTCGATTGGGATCGGGATGGTCTGACTGACCATGTCGGTATCGTCGAGGCAAACCTTGGCGACGGCTGGCTCCAGACTATCGAGGGTAACACGTCTCCCTCGAACGCGGGTTCCCAGTCTGCTGGCAATGGCGTTTATCGCCGCCAGCGTTCTTTCGGAATCGACTGTGTTCTTCGCCCCAAGTGGTCGGACGCGGATTCGGAGGAAGATTCGGACGGCGCAGACAGTCTGACTGACAAGTGGTGGGGTAAGGCAACGACCTACGCTCTCCAGGCGTCCATGGGCCTTCCGGCTAATGGCTGGATCGAAGACCAGGACGAGGACAACGAAGAGTACTTCGAGCGTACTGGTACTGGCTGGGATTGGGTTGAAGATCCTCACGACGGTTCTGACACCATCGCAGAGCTTCAGCGTCGTCTTGACATTGAAGCAGATGGTATCGCCGGACCCGATACGGTGTCCGCACTCCAGCATCACCTGCGAAACCGCGGACACGAACTAGACGTCGATGGCTATTGTGGCTATCGCACCGTCGAGTGTCTCCAGTACGAGCTTGCCAACGGCACGCTCTGGGGCTGATCTAGAAAGGAGGGCCGTCATGATCGAGATGAAGTTTGACGCTGAGTTCGACATGTCAAAATGGTTGACGCAAGTCAAGAATAAGAAGCTTCGTGGTGTACTGGCAACTGCTGGTACTCGAGGTGTGGCGGCCCTCCGGGCCAATACCCCGGTAGGTACGGGGAAGACTGCTGCTTCATGGCAGTATAAAGTCAAGCAGACCAAGCGAGGCGTTAAGATCGTTTGGTACAACACTAACATCGTGTCTAAGGTCCCTATTGCGATTATCTTGCAATACGGACACGGGACGCGACAAGGCGGCTACGTCCAAGGTAAAGACTATATCAACCCTGCGATGAAGCCAATATTCGACGAAATCGACCAAATGGTTGGGAGGGCCATCAATGGGTAAGAGTATTGAGAATAAGGTCGTCTCCCTGGAGCTCGACGATTCGAAGTTCACAAGCCGTGTTGACGGAGTTCTGCGTAATGTTGACCGTCTGAAGTCCGGAATGAACTTCAAGCAGTCGACCGATGGATTGGACAATGTCGGTAAGGCAGCTCAGGATGCTTCCAAGCAGATGGGGGGAATCTCCGACAGCGTCAAGAACATCAACACATCTGTTGTCAACAATTCTACGACCGCAGCCGCCGCTACAGCTAATGTTGGTGCGGCCGCTAAGATTTCGTCGACTAATTTTTCCATGCTCGCGGGTGCTGCTTCCGTGGCCATGGGTAACATCGCATCCAAGGCTCTTATGGCCGGCGGATCGGTGCTTTCCTCGTTCACGTTCGGACCTATCATGGACGGTTTCCGAGAATATGAGAACCAGCTTAACGCGGTTCAGACTATTCAGGCAAATACGTTCAGCAAGGGTGAGACCACTGCGACGATCAACGCAGCTCTCGACGAACTGAACGCTTACGCGGACCGGACCATCTACTCGTTCACCGAGATGACACGCAATATCGGTATGTTCACATCTGCGGGTGTCGGGCTGAAAGATTCGGTCGCCGCGATTAAGGGTCTGTCGAACGTCGCAGCAATGTCTGGCTCAACTTCTGAGCAAGCCGCAACGGCAATGTATCAGCTGTCACAGGCGCTTTCGACAGGCTCTGTAAAACTTCAAGACTGGAACTCTATCGTCAACGCTGGTATGGGCGGCGAACAGTTCCAGGAAGCCCTGAAGCGCACGGCACGCACCTACGGTGTCGAAGTCGACAAGATGATCGATAAGGCTGGGTCGTTCCGAAACTCGCTTAAGGACGGGTGGCTTACATCCGAGATCATGATCGAGACTCTGACCCAGTACACGGGCGACTTGTCTCGCGAACAGCTGCTGAGCGCCGGTTACACGGAGCAGCAGGCTGACGAAATTATGAAGTTGGCGGAAACCGCTAACGATGCCGCGACGAAGGTCAAGACTTTCTCGCAGCTGATCGACACAACCGCCGAAGCTCTCGGCTCGGGATGGGCTTCCATCTTCCGAACGATCTTCGGCGACTTCGAACGCGCCCGCACAATGTGGACCGCCGTGTCCGATGTTGTGAACGGAGGTATCGGAACTTTCTTCGATGCTCTTCAGGGCATTCTCGACCGCTGGGACGAACTCGGCGGTTGGGAGGAATGGTGGTATGGTCTCGGTGAACTCTGGACCGCTATCGCCAAGCCACTTAAGGCCATCGGTGAAGGCTTCTTCAGCGCTTTCCAGGGAGACGCCGGTAAGGCTTTGTACGATTTCTCGTACTACTTCCGGCATTCGATCTCCCAGTGGTTGATGATGTCTGATGACTTTGCTAACAACCTTGGCAAGGTCTTCAAAATGGCAGGCGAATTGCTCTCGCCAGTTCTTGAGGTTCTTATCGGATTTGCCTCAGCGATCGTCCAGATTGGGGTTGCTGCATTCAAGATCGGCACGATCCTGGCTGGCATCTTCATCAAGCCGATGATCCTGATCGCAGCGAAGGTCGGAGACATCGTCTCTGTCTTCAGCGATTGGTTTGGTCAGATGCTTGGCGGAACTGACATCCTCGGGGGACTGTCTAAGGTCCTCGACTGGATTGTCGACAAGTTCCAGAAGCTTGCTGACTGGATGTACACTATTGCAGACGTCACGATCACTCCGATCTTCGACGGACTCAAGGTTGTCATCGAGGCAGTGCTCAAGCCGCTTGGTGAATTTATTGAGACGATCAAGAAGGCAACTTCAAATGTTTTCAAGCCCTTTGGTGATGCAGTCTCGAAAGTCTTCGGCGCGATCTTCGGTTTCGCTTCTGGAACCGGCGGTCCAATGGAGAAGATCAAGTCTGCATTCGGCGGGTTCGGGACGGGGTTCCTCGAGAACATGACCAAACTCGCGGATGCCATCGGCCCCAAGTGGTCTGAGAAGGTCAAAGCTTTCTCGGATTCAATTCTCCCTATCAGCGAGACCATCGGCAAGCACCTTGGCGGGGCTGTCGAGAGCGCTGGTAAGGGAATTAAGAAGTTCTGGGACGATGCGTCGCCTAAGCTAGCTGAAGCCTGGTCCGAGTCCACCAAGAAGATGAAAGATGCTATCTCGGACGTCGGCAAGGCTTTCGGTCGAGCCGGCGATACCATGGCTAAGACCTTTGCGCCTCAGGTGAAGGCAGCCAAGGAGTTTGGCGTAGATCTGTATAATGTCTTTGCCAACCTCGATACACATCTGAACAACAACACCTTCCTGTCTACGATCGTCAACAGCTTCAAGACCATGATGAAGTCGTTCGGACCTTTCGGGGCCCTTATCAACGGCATCATCGATCTGTTCGGGAAGCTCGGGGATCTGACCAAGTCCATATTTGGCGGGTTCGGAGACGAGGCGAATAGTGCGGCAGGTGGTCTGTCTACCTTCGGAAAGGCAGCCTCTGATGCATTCAACACTCTCGGGGTTGTCGGTGGGACTATCTACACCGCAGCTACTGGCATTGTTGAATTCTGTGCGTCGGTTGTCGAGGCTATCGCGAATCTGATCACGTGGCTGACCAAGGGGATCGACAGCATCAAGAAGTTCGCTTCTGAATCTCAGGCATTCGACTCATTTAAGAAGAATATCGGCAAGGCGTTTGACAACGCCGGATCCATGATCCAGACTTTCTGGTCTGGTCTAGGATCCAGCCTCAAGGACTTGTCGATTTCGGATCTCTTGAGCGGAATCCTGCTCGGTGGCGGCCTTGGTATGGGGTTCAAGACCCTTCAGACTATGCTGGAGCAGTTTACGAAGACCACAGACTCGTTCAGTGGCATGTTCGATAAGTTCGGAAAGATTGGTGACTCTATTTCTGGAGTCTTCAACTCGCTGACGGACGCTCTGAAGTCCATGCAGGAAGTCATCAAGGCCAAGGCCCTTCGCGAAATTGCGATCAGCGTTGGTATTCTTGCAGGTTCGCTATTCCTGCTTGCGATGATCCCGGCACCTCGGCTCATTCAAGGCGCGGTCGCCATCGGAGTCTTGACTAAGATCCTTCTCATCGCTCTGACTCAGATCAGCGAGATGAAGATCAACAAGACGCAGATCGCTGGCGTCATTGGTGCTGTTATGGCGTTGTCTGTAGCAATCCTGCTAATGTCGATCTCTGTTGGAATTCTTGGCTCCCTGAAGCTGAGCACCGTTACACAAGGTATCGGCGCTGTCATGGTGCTGGTGCTCGGTATGACAACGGCCGCGAAGCTTCTGTCTAAGGATTCCAAGACGATGATCCAGGGTGTCGGAACCATGATCATCATGGCGGCTGCGATTAACATGCTCACGATCCCGATTATCGCTCTCGGTCTGCTTCCGATCAAGGTCATTGCTCAGGGCGTCATCGCTGTCGGAGTTCTTATGGGGATTCTGGCCGGCTTCGTTCTTCTGATGAACAAGGCCGCTGGTGATCTCGGCAAAATGGCAGCCATTTCACTGATGATGATCTCGTTCTCGTTCTCGATTCAGATGCTCGTAGCCGCTGTCGCAGTAATGGGTTACATGGACATGAACAAACTATTCCAAGGAATAGTCGGTTTGTCTGCAGTAATCCTACTTCTCGTGGCTATCGCAAATCTGATGCCCCCAACCGCCATCGTGGGAGCAGGTGCCTTGATCCTTACCGCAATCGCGATGAACGTCGCCGTCGGGGCGATCGTACAGATGGCAAACCATAGCTGGGGCGAAATCCTCAGCTCTATGGGGAAGATGTTGCTCGTTGTCGCAGCTATTGTCGCGGTGTCGTTTGCAGCTCAGGGTGCTATGATCGGTATTGCATCACTTACTTTGCTGAGTTTCGCTCTGACCATGTTCACCTCAGCCCTGTCGAATGCTGCTGGATTTAGCTGGGATGCTCTCAGCAACGGTCTATGGGCAATTGGTATCGGACTCGGTATTCTCATTGCGGCGGGGTATCTCGCCATCGGAGCTGCCCCGGGTCTGATTGCCTTGGCATTGGCTATTGGCGTTCTGGGTGTAGTCATCATCGGCGTACTTGCTGCATTCACGGCTCTGGCAGTTGTTATTACGGCCTTCTTGACAGTGGCATCGTCAGCTGGACCGGCTATTGGTGCTGGACTTGTCGCTATTGCATCCGGTATTGCGGGAGCATCCGCCATCATCGCGGCTGCAGCGCCAGCTATCCAGGCAGCGTTGGTCGGCGTATTCTCTGCGGTGGAGGCTGCTGCCCCGGCATTGTCAGGAGCACTCGCTTCCTTGGTTAGAGCGTTCGGACCTGCTGTGAACGAATTGGTGATCGTGGCGGGTATTGCTATTCGTCAATTCATCAATCAGTTTGCGCTGACAATCAAGCAGAAGATGCCCGAACTTATTCAGACTTGGACGCTGATTGTGTCGGGTCTACTCGCGACTCTTCGCAATGCCTGGCCCGAAGTCTTGAATACAGTTATTGATCTTCTGTACCAGTTGGTCATGGCCCTCATTGAGAACATTCCCAAGTTCAGCGCAGCCTACCAGGCTCTGTTGAAGGAATGGATTCAGGCGGTCAAGGACTGTGTACCTTTGATGGTTAGCGCTCTGCTAACACTGTTGCAGGCTCTGATCGATGGTATCACAGCTAAGATTCCTGAACTGTCTGCCTCGGGCGCAAACCTCATTGCGGCGATGATCAATGGCATGGCCTCCCAGGCTGTGATCGTCATTAACGCTGCATGGGATGCTGTCATTACGTTCATCAATGGATTTGCCGATGCAATTGATCAGAAGGGGCCAGAGCTTCAAGCCGCGGTCAGCAAGCTGATCACAGCCATCGTCAATTTCATCAAGAATGGTTTGGTCGGCATGGCCAATAAGTTCGCGCCTCAGGCTGGGACCATTGGACGTAACATCATCAATGGTGTTATCAACGGCGTGTCAAGCGTTGCCCACAACCTGTACAACAAGCTTAGCAATGTCGCCTCGAGTGCGCTTAGCTCGTTTAAGAGTACTCTTGGCATCCATTCGCCTTCGCGTGTATTCGCGACTGCGGCTGGGTTCATTGTCGCGGGTATTGTGCAGGGTATCGACAAGAACCAGGATGACGCGGTCGACGCGATGTCCGGGCTTGGCGACGAGATGGTCAACGCCATGAGCAACCTGGAGGCCGATTGGAATCCGGTTATCAAGCCGACTGTCGACCTCTCCGAGGTGAACGGTCTGCAAGATCTCACGATGAACGATCTGCACGCGAACGTTGTCGGAGCATCAGTTCAAAATGGCAGCCAAACCGCACAGGAAATTCGAGCTCTTCGAGATGAACTGCGCAACAACCAGAAGCCGATGGTCTTCAACCAATACAACGAATCGCCAAAGGCGCTCGATCTCAATGACCTTTACCGTCAAACGGAGCGCCAACTCGAACGAATGAAGAGGATTTAACCACTATGGCGTACTCCATGCTCAAAATACTCCCCAAGAGGGGTCGGGGTTTCGCAACCGTTTTAAATCGGGAAGACGAAGGCTGGGTTGCCCAGATCCTTAATGGGTCTTTCGGCGCTAACAAGGAGTACAACTTCACCGGGAACGTTGTGACGACGGTTACGGATAAACCCATCGATATCAATGTGCGTTTAACTCCAACTGTTCCCATTCCAGAGCGACCGCCCCGATACTTTTTAGATGTTCTGGCCGATAGTTCTGACTTAACAGTTCAGATTACCGACGACAGTTTAAAAGCTCCGTCGATCTGGTACAAAAATAACGAGACAACGACATACACCAAACCTAATGTGACTTTCGACCGTAAGGTTATTTGGAAACAAGACTGCGTTGTTCGCGAAATTAAGTACGACTATAGCGCCAACCCTGCTACAATTGATTTCACGATCACAACAAAGAACCCAGTTTTGTACGGACCCGAGTTCGCCATTATGGTAGGTTTGGGCAACCAGAATTGGCAGCAAGCCGTTAACGATGCCCAAACGATTCTCGATAAACTATATACCAGTATTGGATTTTTCGACATTACCCGGTTGCGGATCGGCCTTCCTCCGGTTGGAAACACCAGCTATCAAATTTTTAACAAAGGTTTGACGCAGTTTCATGCCTATGTGAACGGATCGTCCACGACCGAAAACGGCTTCTTTGAAATGGCCAAATCAGAAACTGGCGGTCGTAATTTCAACATTACTGGCGGATACCAGGCGCTGTCCTCGACGTGCTACGCCAGCGAAGCCTACCCCGTCTTTGTCGCGCCGGACCTAAGCGCGTTCTTGAGGGGCTTTAGCATGCAGCCTGTCAAGTTCACAATTCCAAACATCGGCAATGCTTACGTCGCACTTGATTTGGTTATGACTAGAAAGGGTCTGTGATATGCCAAACATGGTTCAGGTCCTCGACGACCGCGCTATGAGTACGTTCCGGTCGCATCCAGTTTTTGATATGCTCATCAAAGAGGGTCTATATACTGCGTCAATGACATTCCGATGTAAGGGGATGTTCCCCTGGCCTCCTGGTGTACTCGTGTGCTGCATGGGAAGCACCCAAACCCCTTTCATCGTCGAAGAGATCACCTATGAATCTGAGGGTATTAGCGAAGTCCGTGGAATTTCTATATGGGAAGCGTTGAAGCGAAAAAATAAGGGCAGTTGGTATTACCAATACAGGGATAACCCGCAGTGGCCTTCGTATGTCAATCCCTTTACAGCTTTGGCCGGAACCATCGATGGTATCAATAAGGATCCGAATAGATGGTTCCCGTTTTGGGTATATCTCAATGCGTACGGGGAATACCCTGACTACGATATCGAGTTCGATCTGTCTTCTAGCGTGTACGACGATGTTTATTCGGCCGCTCTGTACAACCAACTGTGCTTAAAGTCGTACGTAAAGCCAACGCAAGGAATTCCCTCAAACATCACCGTTTGGTTGGATATTCGATCGCTGAATAGTACCTCACGGCCTGTGATCGATGTTGGTGCTTTGGATTCGGTGCATTCTCGGCTGACCCGTCGACTTCCCCAGCAGCCAACTCACTGGTATATAGGCCGAACGAAAGACTACGGTTACTGGCGTATGGCGTCGCGAGGACGTATTCGTACGTGGTACGAGAATCGCGCCTACATGCAAGAAACTACAGACTGGAAAGGTCCATACCGATACGAATCGGGCATTATGGGCGATCTCAATCGAGAATGGGGACAGATTACTGAGGAAATTCGATGTGAACCTCTCAAGTCTGTGGAGGTCTCTATTGACGAAATTTCGTCAGAAACATTCCAAAGACTCGAGATTGGTAATCCAGTGAAATGTTCGATCATGGGCGTTCTCGTATCTGGGTATGTCATCGAGCGAACAATCAGCGGCGGCGACAAGACGAACTATTCGATCAAGATCCAACCGGATCGATTCTACGAAAATGGCGAGGAGGTAACCGATAAGTGGATCTAACAAAGATCGCCGAAATGGCGAACCCAGCTGTGACGGCTCTACTCGGTAGCTCCGGAATCTGGATGTGGGCGAAGACAAAGTCTGACCGCAACAACGCTGAAGACAGGCTACTGCTGGCAGTTGCTAGGAATCAGCTCGTCGAGCAGGGCCGTGAATACCTGAAGCGCGGATACATCACGATGGACGAGTATGAAGAATACGAAGCCGGTTACAAGTTGTATTCGGACTTGGGTGGAAACGGCCTCGCTCGTCGCGTATTCGAACAGGTAGATGATCTACCCATGATGCCTAATGGCATTGACGGAAAGAAGAACCGATGAACAACCAGACCTACGATATTCTCAAGCGCGTTGCGCTTATCATCATCCCCGCGCTCGCGACGTTTGTTAACGCCGTGGGTATTGTCTGGGGCGTCCCGTACACCAACGAGGCTACCGCTACGATCACTGCGTTCGGTGTGTTCCTCGGAGCAGCTCTCGGAGTCTCTTCGAAGAACTACACCCCCGAGACGCATGGCAACCTCGTCGTGACGAAGAATGACGACGTCTACGCGGACTTTGCGGCTGAGCCTGCGAACCTCAAGGACGGCGATACTATCGTCCTGAAGGTGGCCAAGCCTGAGACGTAAGAAAAACGTTCGGCATAGTGAGTACTACCCACTCTACACGAAAGGACTCACCATGTCTAACGTCGAACGCCTCTACGAACCTGAGGACCTCGAGAACGAGGTGCTTAACTGGCTCGGTGGAGAGGACCCGTCGACCAGTGAGTACACCACTGCTGTTGGTAACCTCGAACGACTGCACAAGCTCGTTAAGGATAACGACCTTAAAGAAAAGCTTATGCCTTCGTCCGAGACCATTGCCAACGGCGTGGTGTACTTGCTCGGTCTTATGGCGGTCCTCAACTACGAGCAGACACACGTTCTTGCCTCAAAGGCATTTTCGATGCTGAAGTTCCGTAAGTAGAACTGCTCGAAGTCTATAACCCTAAAATCTAGGATTATAGACTTTTTCACACCATATATTTTACGCGGCGAATACTGAGAACTATCAACATTCTTTGAAAGGAATCGCCATGTACTACATCATTCTGTACGTCTCCATTCTCATCCTATAACCCATAACAAGGGTTATAGGCTTTCTCCAACACGAACTAGCACAAACTTTACGCGACTAATAATGAGAACTATCAACCCTCTTTGAAAGGAACCATCATGTTCAACGCCCTGACCATCTTTGTCCTTATCCTCCTCACCCTCTCTTTCGCCTACAACATCTGGCTCGCCTATGTTGCTGACCGCTACGAGACCACCATCAAGAAGGTGGCCGCCTCGTACGTCCGCGCATACCGCGACCTTGCTGACGGCGAGACCAAGGCTGAGGTGCTGGACACGCTCATGCGTGACATTGATCACGACCTCAATGACTGAACCCCCTCAACCCCTATAACCCATACACGGGTTATAGGCTTTCGCACCGTATATTTTACGCGGTGAATAATGAGAACTATCAACCCTCTTTGAAAGGACCACTCTCATGAACTCTAACACCATTCGCAACATTGCCATCGTCGGAACCTCGATTGCCGCCGCTGTCCTACTCTACAAGTACCTGCGTCTTAACAGCCTTGTGGACGGTGTTCGGGAGAACAACAAGAAGGCCGTAAACTCGGCCCACTCGTACCTCCAGGACACCTACCACGATCGTGTCAAGACTCTGCTCGATACCTGCGTTGACAGCGGCATGACCGAAGACACCTTCGAGCGCATCTGCGATCTCATGGATTGCCCGCTCTGATAACCTCAACCCTATAACCCCTAACACGGGTTATAGGCTTTGACAGCATATTTTACGCGGTGAATAATGAGAACTATCAACCCTCTTTGAAAGGACCACTCTCATGTCGAAGTACGCTTACGCCTTCGTTGCCTCCGCCACCCTCGCGATCGCAGCACCTGTATTCTACAACCTCGGCAGGATTGAACGCACTGTATTCTACAGCAAGACGTTCAACTACGCCTGCCACGGTAAGAACCAGATGCTCCGCAAGCTCTGCGTGGAGCTCATCAACAAGGACTTCAAGCTCACCATGAGTCTCCCCGACCTTGAAGAAAACTGAACCCTCAACCCTATAGCCCATAACACGGGTTATAGGCTTTGGCCAGGGCAAACTTTACGCGTCTAATAACGAGAACTATCAACTCCTCTGAAAGGAACTCCCATGCCCAAACGCTTCACTGGCATTGCTGTCGCCACCATCATCTCCCTAATTATCGGCCACTCGTATGGATGCTGGTCTACCACTGAGTACTACAAGTCTCTGTTCAAGACCTCCTACGTCTCCGATAATCCGGAAGAAGTTGAGAAGGCCAACAAGATTCTGTGCCGGCTGCTACACCTCAAGGTGCAGTACCCTGACGAGAACTGATCTCACCCAACACCTATACGCCATACACGGTGTATAGGCTTTAGAAGTCAAAATAGGAGTCAATCATGCTTTCCATTCTATTGGTCCTTGTCACAATCCCGGTACCATTAGCGATATGGGCCGGCCTGAACATTCTGGCCTCAGTCGCTGAATGCCAGGAGAACCCCGTGATCGGGCTCGTTGAAGAGCTCCGCAAAAAGTACCCCGATACTAATGAGAACTAACCACTCAAGAAAGGATCTCACCATGTCCAACTCGAACGAACTCGAAGAGACCACCACGAAGACCCCTCTCGTGGACCGCATCAAGACGGTCGCTGAAAAGAGCGTCCCGGTTGCCAAGGTTGCTGCCTTGAGCTCCGTCGCTATCTTCTTTGGCGCCATGACCATCGCCGGTCTGCGAGCGTCCTCGGACTCCTCCGACGACGAGTGACATCACTCCTCTGAGAACTCTCTCAACCTATAACCCCTAACACGGGTTATAGGCTTTGACAGCATATTTTACGCGGCGAATAATGAGAACTATCAACCCTCTTTGGAAGGAACCATCATGCTCTACGACATTCTCATTACTGCACTCGCCATCGCCCTCACTGCACACGTTTGGTACGCGATCGGTTTCGCCTTCTGCCGCTTCGGCGTTGTTAACTTGTTCACCAAGATTAGCATCCGAAACTGGCTCATTCGCGAGATCGTCTTTACCATCATCAGCATCACGGTGATGCCCATCTGTGCACTGTACCTGATTATCTCCAGTGCATGTGTCACCCTTGACCTCAACTGACTCTCACCCCCTATACACCATACACGGTGTATAGGCTTTATTTGAAAGGAAGCACAACCATGACCCTGCGAAAGATCTTCAACATCTCCGAAGTTGACCTCAGTGTTCCCGAAGGATCACTCGTCTCGATCTCGGTTGCACACTCGGCGCCCGTACGTCCGAACGCCCTTGAGACGACTGCTCTCGGGGTGCTCGTCAGCAAGCATATCGACGGCAAGGTAATCAAGCCTTTGCGCGGCGCGCCGTACAACTACGAGGACCTCTGCTTCGCGGATGGATCCGGTGAACGACTCCTCATCTCTAGGGACGAGGCCGATAAGCCTGATGCGAAGTACGCGATTGTCCCGTTCCGGTTTGTTATGACGGATCGTCGACGCGCATTCGCCAAGAACATCGTCATTGTCGACAACACCGAGCTCCATGAGCCCTACATCCTCGTCGACTCTCTCGCGGTCGGATCTGATCCGAACTTCATCCCGATCGCCGCAACGTCCATCCTCGGCCTCGATCTCGCCGAGTACATCGCCAACCTCTGATCATCAATCATCCTCCATATTTTCAAGAAAGAAGCACAACCATGTCTATCAAGAACACCATCAAGCTTGCCATGAACTGGATCAAGTCCAACCCTCAGATCCTCATCACGGGTCTGGGTATCGCAGCCTCCGTCGCGACCGCCATCACCTCTGGCAAGGCCCACGCCAAGGCTATCGCCGACGACAATGGCGTGTCTGACAACCTCCTCGACTTCGCCAAGCGCAACTGGATGACCTACATCCCCGCTGCCGCCAGCCTTGGTGTTACGATCTTCGCGATTGTCTCCCTGCACAACGTCACCTACAAGAAGTACCAGGCTCTCGCTGCCGCATACTCCATCTCTCAGATGAACGTGTCCGAGCTCCGTAAGAACGTGCTCGAGCAGGTCGAGGTCATCAAGAAGGGCGGTAAGCCCGCTGACAAGAAGGCTGCTGAGAAGAAGCTGCCCGAGGGTTCGATGGTCATTTTCGGTGATGAGGAGGTCCTGTGCAAGGACGCCATCACCGGACGTACCTTCCGCTCTACTGCTGAGAAGATCCGTGGCTACTGCAACAACATCTCCGAGGACCTTCTGAACTTCGGCCCCTGCCCTCTGAACGACTTCTACGCTCAGATTCACATCGGTGAGACGGGTGTCGGCGATGAGCTTGGCTGGGACGGTGGTGTTACCATCAAGCCTGAGTTCCGTCCGGTGCTTCTGCCCTCCGGTTCGCCCGCGATTGAGGTCGCTCTGACGCCTGCACCTCAGCCGAACTGGTTCAAGATCGGTTGAAGAGCAGTGACCAAGGAAAATAAGGTCACTTTCACAGACGAGCCAATCGAGTATTCAGACCCTCCAGAATACTGGCCGAGCACAAAAAACGGGAGTCCTAATGAGAACTAACCCTCAAGAAAGGACCCCTCCCATGTACACCTTCGGAATCATGCTTGGCTTCTTTGGCGTTTGCTGCGCCCTCGATCCCAACCGTGCCCGTAAGAAGGCATACAAGAAATCCCAGTCCCAGAACTGAGAACGCCTCACCCTATAACCCCTAACACGGGTTATAGGCTTTGTTCAAACAGAAAGGCAATCACTGCAATGGAAACCTTCGGCTCTATCATCATGCTCATCATCATCCTCTCCTTCTTCGCCGTCATGATGATCATCAACGCGATCACCAAGATCCTCGGCGGAGGTACCGGCAAGATCGCTGCTGCCGGCTTTGTCGGCTTCCTCCTTCTTAAGGCCTTCGGCCCGAAACTTGAGAAGTACATCGAGGAGTACCGCAACATCCAGAACAAGTGACCACTCGCGACTTAGTATTCGGAAGGAACATCATGAATCGCACACTCGCGTCTATCGGCATTGCCGCAGCTGTTATCTGCGGATCTGCCACGCCTGCTCTCGCAGCAGATAACCCTATCGACGCCAAGATTACCGCCATCTCCTCAGGCAGCTCCCAGGTCTCTTCGCCGGTGACAGTCAAAGGCTCTTGGTCTACCAAGAAGCTCGAGGTCGGGCAGACGTTCACGGTCACGTCCGATGTCATCAACTGGGCGTACGACTTCCCGTTCACCCTGGATTCCGGCGACAAGATCGGCTCCTGCAAGACTGACAAGGGCACTCTCACCTGCACTGTGGACAACGTCCCGGCAGCCTTCGCGGACAAGACCGATATTTCTGGCACCTGGTGGACTACCGCTCGCCTTCAGGAGTCTGTTGTCGGCAAGAAGTGGGGTGAGATCCTCATCGGCAAGCGAGCATGGCCCTTCACCTTCGGTGACAAGGACTGGGATAGCGCCTGCGATAACGACTGCAACGGCGGTCACTACGAGGATGCTAAGCCCGAGAACTCGAAGTGGGGCTGGGTCAATCCTGACGGTACCACCTCTTGGATGATCACCTGGATTGCCGAGCCTGGGGTTAAGTACTCCGTCCACGACGCGTACACTAAGCTCAGCACATCCGTTAAGTGTGCCACGGGCGATACCTGGGATCCCAACGCGACGGTGCATATCACGGCCATTCCGGTCAACGATTACACTATCGAGTTCACTGCTCCCGAGGGTGCGAAGACGTGTGTCACTTACACCCCTGAGCCGATGGCTACGCCTGCGGGCGCTAAGACTGCAACTAACGTCGCTGACGTGAACGGCATCAAGCTCGAGCGTACGATCGAGGTCAAGGTCAATGGTGGAACTAGTGGAGATGGGACTACTCCAGCTCCGGCGCCTTCTCCGTCTGTGACTACTCCCGTGCCAGTCCCCTCGGTTACAACCCCAGTGCCAGTCCCCTCGGTTACAACCCCCGCTCCGACCCCGTCTGTGACGACTCCTGCGCCGCAGTCTGGAACGAGCACCCCTTCAGCTAAGCCGTCTCCCTCTGAGACGCCCAAGACCAGCGAGACCAAGCTCGCTAAGACCGGAACCTACGCGGGAGTCCTCGTGATTCTGGTCCCCCTGATCGCTGCCGTCGGCACGATCGCATACCTCGCTTCTCGAAAGGAAGACAACTGACATGCAGTCCATCAAGGTTAAGTACACCAACTTCTTCGGCGAAGAGACCGAGGAGAAGCTCCACTTCCATCTCTCCAAGGCTGAGCTCATGAACATGGAGCTCCAGCGCACTCCGCTTTCTGCCAAGATCGCCCTGATCAACGGCGGAGAGGCTTCCCCCATGGATGCCTACAAGCTGCTTCAGGAGTTCGTGGGCGCTGCGTACGGTGAGCGCTCTGAGGATGGTACGCGATTCTTCAAGGATGAGCGTGCAACCAAGGCGTTCCTTGCGTCCCCAGCATTCGACGCCCTTCTGGATAAGCTCAGCAACGATCCCAAGTTCTCGAACGGGTTCCTCGCAGGCCTCTTCCCTGATGACATCATGGGTAAGGCCAAGAAGCTGATCGAGGAGAACCCGGATGCTTCACTCGAAGAACTCCGCAAGATTGCTGAGGCGAACTGATGTCGGACATCGTCCCCATCGAGCCTACTCGGCCCACTGAGGTCTCCCTCCCTGGCAACACTGACAAAGCCAAGGAGGGGGCCTCCCCCGAGAAGAAGGTTATCGCCAAGGCCAAGGTCCAGAAGAAGTCTGCCATCAAGGAAGCTCTTCGGACCTTCTTCGCTCAGGATCTCCCAGAGATTGCCGAGCATCTTGTTATTGACGTGGCCATCCCGGCTGCTAAGAATGCCATCACTGACATGGTGACTCAGGGTATCCAGCAGCTGCTGTATGGCGAGGTCGATCCCCGGCGTCGCTCCACATCTGGATACACGTCATATTCCAGTTCCTCTCGTTCAGATCGTGGTCGGGCTTACTACGAATCGCGTCGCACTGAGCGTCGTGAACCTCGCCAGTCGAAGCCCACGAACGTGGAGGACCTTGTGTTTGACACTCGCGGCGATGCCGTTGATGTGGTTGAATTCATCGCTGAAACCATCGAGCAATACGGTCAGGTCTCGGTTGCAGATCTGATGTCGTCCGTTGGTATTCAGCCCCGATACACCGATGAACGCTGGGGTTGGACTACAACTGACGCGTTCGAAATCCGACAGATCAGGGAAGGTTGGCTCGTCTCTGCTGACCGTCCCGAACCCCTCAAGTAACATATTTGCTCAGAAAGGAGCACATTCAAATGTCTATCACGACCGCTTTCTACACGGGCATGGCTCGCGTCTCGAAGCATGCCCCCACCATTCTCTCTGTTGCAGCCTCTGCTGGCGTTGTCGCAACCGGCTACCTCGCATGGCAAGCCGGCACTCGATTCGAGGACTGCGAGGGTCGCGACTGGGATCGCCGCAAGGAGTGCATCCGCAACGCAGACCAGATCGCCGATGAGGACGTCCGCAAGATCGAGATGAAGAACCGCATTCTCTTCATCCTTGACACCGCCTACACCTGCGCACCTGCTGCGATTGTCGGCGCGGCCACCATCTCGATGATTTACTTCTCGAATACGATTTCGAAGAAGCGTCTTGCTGCTGTTGGTGCGGCGTACACCGTTCTTCAGACCGCATTCGATGACTACAAGAAGTCCATGGTCACCGCACTCGGCGAGGAGACTGTTGCGAAGATCACTCGTCCGAAGCTGCCTAACTACGACAAGACGGCTGAGGAGATCCTCTCTTCCGATAACAAGTCTGACGCAGCCTCCGTCGTCGATGCTGTCCTTGCGTCTATTACAGACCTGTCGCCCTACGCACGCATCATCACTGAGGAGTCCTCGAACTGCTGGGACGAGAATGAGGATTACACCTCCGAGACTCTCGCGGCTGTTCAGCTGTGGGCGAACCGTCGTCTCGAGCGTAAGGGTCACCTCTTCCTGAATGAGGTCTACGATCAGCTCGGCCTGTCCCGCACTCGCGAGGGTGCTGTGGTCGGCTGGATCAAGAACTCTAAGGATGGCGACAACTACGTCTCGTTCGGAGACTACGATGCGAACATCTATCGAGTTCCGAGCGAGGACTACACTCGTGTCGACTCGAACTTCATTGTCGACTTCAACGTTGACGGAATGATCTGGGACAAGATCTGACATGCACTACACATCCTGGCTTATCAAGCGAGGGTGTCTCGAGAACTACTCGGAGCTTGCTTCGGTGTGGGATGACCTCGATTTCGTGTGGTATATTCCTGAGGATGAAGATAAAGCCATTCAGGCTCTTCGTATGAGGGATGAATACTGCTACGAAACTGGCAGGCCCACACCGAGGCAAACTCCGGCTTCGTTCCTTGAAGTCTTCGTGAGCATTACCGATGCCCTGACTGCTATGCTTTACCAGCATCGGGAATCGTTCACGAAGTCCATTCTTCTGAACGCGGGCGCTCGTTCATATTCTGACGACGGGCGCCTGCCTTCGGAGATTCGTGGGGAGGCTCTAAACATCGCGGAACGCGTGATGTACAGGACCTACTCAAGGAACGGAACCGGAGGACTATTCCGTATACCGGGGCTGGATATTCTCGAGATGCCCCTGACGACCCAAATGATTAAGTGGGCCAACTTGTATGATCCATATCACTAAAAAGGAGGCCACGGGAGGTGGACTTTTACACGATTGACGCAATGCCTATGCGGGGGCAAGCGGGACTGATGGAGGTCGCTCCTAGGTTCATAAACCTTGACTCTAGAGACATTATGATACGAGATGGCGAATTCGTCGCTATTTGGGATCCAAAGACCAATCTATGGTCCAAGAACGAATTCGACGTCATCGATATTGTAGACGGTGATGTGCGTAATTACGTGAATGAGTCTGGTATGCCGAACTTATTTCCGCGATTCTGTCAAAGAGATTCGGACGGAGTTTGGAAGCGATACCGACAGTGGACTAAAAATATGGTTAATACAGACCATCCTCTGGACCGAATGCCGGTGTTCGCAGATACTCCGATTCGTCAAGAAGATCACGTCTCGTATCGTCTCCCGTATTCTCTTGAAGATGGGGAGCCAACCTGTTGGCTGAAACTAATCGATACTCTGTACGATCCATCCGAACGTCAGAAGATCGAATGGGCTATTGGTTCAATTCTCACTGGAGACTGCCGAAGCATTGACAAGTTTCTTGTATTCTATGGCGATCCGGGTTCAGGTAAGTCTACCATCCTGAATGTAATGCAGAAACTCTTCGGGGATTTCTGCGTACCATTTGATTCTGAGTCACTCGCTCAGCGGAATAATTCATTTGCGCTTAGCGCATTTGCTAATGATCCGTTGGTGGCCATCGAACACGATGGTGATTTGAGTCGGATAGAGACGAACACTCGTTTGAACTCAATCGTATCGAACGAAGTTCAACTCATTAACGAGAAGTTCAGGAACCCACGTTCGTTGAGAATTACGACAACTCTCGTTATGGCCTCGAACAATCCGGTTAAAATCACGGATGCGAACTCGGGTATTCCTCGACGGCTACTAGATGTGACCCCATCGGGTAGGCGGCTTCCTGTACAAGAATACCGAACTGTAATGGCGGGCGTTAGTCAAGAACTAGGTGTCATCGCCAAGCACTGCATCGAAGTATATCGCAGTCTGGGACCTGACTATTACCGCAACTATCGGTCGCGGACGATGATCTCAGAAACCAATCCGGTATATAACTTCGTCATGGAGGTGTACGATGACTGGGGTGCGGACGACAAGGTGACTCTCGCTAAGGCGTATTCTGATTATAAGGAGTATGTCGAAGAGACTGGCATTCAGTACAGAATGCCTCGATACCGGTTCAAGACTGAACTTCGTCGATATTTCAGAGAATTCCGAGACCGGGTTATGATCGACGGTATACCATATCGGAGTCTGTTCGTAGGTTTTCGCAGTGACAAGTTCGAAAGTTCACCGCTCACTCCGGAAACCGTAAAAAGCAATTCATGGATCGAAATGAGTCGAGACGTGAGTTCCATTTTTGACGAGCACTTCGCTGGGTGTAAAGCACAGTACTCGTCTGAAAAAGGAACGCCTCAAAAAGCCTGGGCACTCGTCGATACGACACTTCGTGATATTGCCACCGTCGACGAGCATTACGTACTAATGCCCGAGGAATACATCTGCATTGACTTTGATCTGAAAGGAGACAATGGTGAAAAAGACCTCAATGCTAATCTTCGCGCTGCTTCTGCTTGGCCTCCGACGTATGCAGAAACGTCGAAAAGCGGCGGCGGAATCCACCTCATCTATCGATATCCTGTCGATAAGGATACCCTTGCTGAATATTCGCCTGGAATTGAAATCAAACGATTCCGGGGGAACGCGTCTCTTCGGAGACGACTGTCCCTTCACAACGGGCGAGGTATCGAGGATTATCCGGGAAACCTCCCCGCAAAGGCCCCCAAGATGATCAACAAGAAGCACGTTCAGGATGAGAACCATCTTAGGTCTCTAATCGCTAAGGCGCTTCGTAAGGAGGTGCATGCAAACACTGCTCCCAATGTCGACTTCATCAAGAGAATTCTGGATGAGGCGTATGAGTCGGGGATTACATACGACGTCACTGACGCTCGCAACGCGGTGACCTCTTTCGCGATGTCTTCAACAAACCAGTCGGATCGCTGTCTCAAGATGGTCCAGCAGATGCACTTCATGTCTGAGGACAAAGCAGAGGTCGCTGAGGACGGAAACGGACGCACCGCATTTTACGATGTCGAGGTCTTCCCGAATCTGTTTGTCATCTGCTATAAGATTAGGGGTCAAACCAGCGTTCGGTTCCTTGTGAATCCCAGCGCAAAGGCAGTGAAGTCGTTGTTCGATCTTAGGTTGATTGGATTCAACAACCGAAAGTACGACAACCACATCATGTATGCGGCGTCGCTTGGATATTCGAACGCGGAGCTATTCGAGATCTCGCAACGGATCATCAACAACGAGAAGAACGCAACGTTCCGTGAGGCATACAACCTCTCTTACACGGATATTTACGACTTCTCGACGAAGAAGCAATCTCTCAAGAAATGGGAGATTGAGCTCGGGCTCAAACACCAGGAGAACAACCTTCCTTGGGACCAGCCGGTTCCTGAGGATCAGTGGGATGACGTCGTCGAATACTGCAAGAACGATGTTGAGGCCACTGAAATTGTGTTTGATCATCTCGCTAGCGACTGGGGTGCTCGCAAGATCCTTGCTGAGCTCTCCGGTCTGAGCGTCAACGACACCACAAACCAGCACACCTGTGCTCTGGTGTTTGGTAAAGAGCGTCGACCCGACAAGTCGAAGTTCGTTTACACCGACCTCAGTGAGATGTTCCCGGGTTACGTCTTTGACAAGTTCAAGGGTTCGTCCTATCGCGGAGAAGATCCCGGGGAGGGTGGCTATGTATATTCGGAACCCGGATATTACGAGAACGTCGCCCTTCTCGATGTCGCGTCGATGCACCCGACTTCGATTGAGCAGCTCAATCTGTTCGGTCCTTATACTCAGCGTTACAGCGAGCTCAAGAAGGCTCGAGTTGCAATCAAGCATAAGGACATGGACGCATTGGGTAAGCTCTTCGACGGGCGTCTTGTTGAGATCGCGAAGAACTATGATCTTGACGAACTTGGCAAGGCTCTCAAGATTCCGATCAACTCAATGTACGGGCTAACGAGCGCTAAGTTCGACAACCCGGCATGGGATCCCCGGAATGTTGACAACATTGTCGCAAAGCGCGGAGCTCTGTTTATGATAGACCTCAAGCACTATGTGCAGAAGGAACTCGGCTTGACTGTCGCCCACATCAAGACGGACTCCATCAAGATTCCGGGGGCCACACCTGACGATATTCAGAAGGTAATGGACTTCGGGAAGCAATATGGGTACGACTTTGAACATGAGGCCACCTACGCCAAGATGTGTCTCGTTAACAAGGCTGTGTACATCGCAAGGTATGCATTCCCTCATGAAGGAGAATGGACTGCTACAGGTAAGCAGTTCCAGGAGCCCTATGTATTCAAGAAGCTATTCACCAAGGAGCCGATCGAATTCGAGGATTATACCCAGACCAAACAGGTCAAGACAGCGATGTATCTGAAGTTCCCAGATGGGGCCACCCACTTCGTTGGTAAGGTCGGTGAATTTGTTCCGATCAAACCGGACCGAGGTGGAGCTGAGCTCCTTCGGATGAACAACGAAGGCGAGATCAAAGACGCCGTCGTTGGGACAAAAGGCTATCGCTGGAAAGAAGCAGAGATGGTCAGATTCATGCATCAGGAGCAGGACGTCGATACGTCTTATTCCGAGATGCTCGCCGATGAGGCAAAACAAGCGATCGAACAATTTGTCGATCTTGAAACACTGTGCCGCTGAGAAAGGAAAACATCATGGCATTCAACAACACCCCCTCCGATCTGGTTATTGAAGACGCTCGTCTGCTATTCACGAACTTCGCGGGGTCTCCGACGCGTTATAACCAGGATGGGGGTAAGCGCGAGTTCTCGGTCGCTATTCCTCTGAACCTTGTCGAGGATCTTGAACGAGATGGTTGGAACGTCAAGTACCGCAAGAACCAGGATGGCGAGTTCGATCCCGAGCGTCCTTACCTCGGCGTCAAGGTCTCGTACAAGTTCCGTGCTCCGGCCATCTGGCTGGTTGCCGGAGGTCGCAAGCAGCTCCTCAGCGAGGACACCGTCGGCACCCTGGACAATATCACCGTCAAGACGGCAGATGTGGTCATTCGCCCGTCGGTTTACGACATCCGTGGTCAGAAGGGTATCTCCGCTTATGTGAAGGAGCTGTATGTCGTGATGGACGACGAGTCGGCTTCTTTCGCGGCTAAGTACGCGAATCTCGACTGATCATATTTTAGGACGGGGGTGGGCTGTAAAAGGTCTGCCCCCGTCTTAGACGAAAGGAGTATCTCATGTACATCGAAGACTCTGAAAACTGGGCCACAGTGCCTGGCTTTGCCCATTATGAGGCAAACCGTCTAGGCATGATTAAGCGTAAGGATACTGGCGTAGTCCTTAAGCCGTTTAAGCGTCGTCATAGCACATCGCGGTATGTTCGACTGTACACGACTCCCGGCGAGGCTCGAGAACGCTCGGTCGCGTCGGTGATCTGGGCTGCCTTCTACAAGAGGTGGCCAGATAGGGGTCTATATGTCTGCCATGCAGACGGAGACCTCGAGAACAATTCGATTGACAACCTGTTCCTGGGGACTCGATCGGATGTCCGAAAAACACAGAGGCGTCGAGATGATCGCATCTGGGCGCAGCTACAAGAGGAAGGAGAACTGGTTCTATGAGTAACTGGTTCGACACTGTTGTCCCAAACGACCGTACATGGTCGTCTGTCGGGATTCAGCCGCAAAAGACGCTCAAGAAGGGAGGCGCGACGGATATTGCGCGTTACCTTTCTACCGTGCTTGTACATGATGAAGACCCCGAGCTTGATGGCGACAACTTCACTGCGATAGTCAACATCAAGAACGGATTCATCCCGAAGAACGGCGACTACTCTGGTTTCTCGATTCGGATCGAGGGCGTTATCCAGGGGGAACGGGTCGACAAGACTGTCAACGGCAGTAGCGACCCCGTGACTACGGAATACATCTGGTATGTCAGAAAGATCGTTTTCTTTGTAGATGGTCGAAACGCTACCGACCACACCAAGGAAACTGTGATCGACGCCGGTGATGACTGGATCATGCGCGCCACCACACGCGGTGACGGGGAAGAACCCGGATTCGGAAAGGGCGATCGGTATGGCGCCTGGTGGGCCGACAACGCTGAATTCAACCCGAAGATCAAATACACTGCCCGAGCTTCTATCAAGGCAGCACTTAGGAAGAACCCAGGAAGGGAGAACCTCTGATGGCAAAGATCCCCGCAAACACTAAAACTCAGCTCAAGAACCCTGAGGCCAAGTTCAATCGAAGTCTCGACGACGAGCGGGTTATCAACCAGGGTATCCTGGCTCTCGCGACGAAGGCTGTTGGCAACGCGATCAATGATCATGAGTCTTATACGATCCGTATCAACTTCCAGAATGGTCGGATCGTTGGAGATGAGGCTCAGCCTCGTCTGTCTGTGGAGCTTCTTAACGGTCGCTCCGCTACGTCTCAAATTGGGGTCAAGTCGAATTCGTCCGTATTCTTCCTCGAACTCAAGTCTTTGGAGATGGAGAACTTCAATCCGATCGTGAATGGTGACTCTTGGGTCGCACGCGTGAAGATGGATGGCGACACTGTTAAGTCCGTGTTTGTCAACCACGATTTCGTCGAGGAAGACCGAGAGCTAATCGAGAAGGCTCTCCTCCGAGGTTTCGCGCCTCAGGTCGGTATGTAACACAAGATAGGAGATATCCACAATGGCATTCACGACGATGATGGGTCCTGACCTCAATGTGACCAAGGAGACGTTTGATACTCCGCCTCGAGACAACCCGCCGGCTGATTTCTCACCTCTGGTGTTGACGGGATACGACGCGACCATTGACGGGCTGCATTCTTACAAGAAGGATGGCTACTGGTATGTCGACTGGATGGAATGCACTTCCTTTTTCGGTCGTACTGTCATCAGTGCAATGAGTCCGTTCTCTTGGGAATGGATTGCTCGCTGCTCGGTTGCAGGTGGGGGATGGACTCGCGACAATGTCGAGTTCTACCACGCCATCCCTGAGGAGATTTGCGAGCGGCTGTTGTGTCTCCTATTCGATTACGATGACGAATAAACTATATTCGCATCAGGAAGAGGCCCTGAGGCTCCTGCATAGTGGCAATGTCCTGGTCGGCGGTGTCGGCTCGGGTAAGTCACGTGTGGGGGCCTCATGGGCCCTTTCGCATGCGGACGCGAAGAAGATCGTCGTGATCACCACTGCGCGGAAGCGAGACTCTTTCGAATGGGAAGGTGAGTTCGCTGCGCTTGGTGCTAGCTGCGACGAAGTGACGATCGATAGTTGGAACAATGTCTCGAAGTTTGCCGATTACCATGATCATGTGTTCATATTTGATGAGCAGCGTGTTGTTGGATCTGGTGCTTGGGTTAAGAGTTTTCTCAAGATAACGAAGCACAACCTATGGGTCCTATTGAGCGCAACACCGGGGGATACGTGGCTTGATTACGCACCTCTGTTTATTGCGAACGGGTTCTACAAAAACAGGACTGAATTCTCGGAGCAGCACGTTGTCTGGGATAGGTTCTCGAAATATCCTAAGGTGAAGCGATACATCAATACTGGGGTTCTTGAATCTCGCAGACGGCGCATTATCGTGCCGATGCCTGCTGAGAGACATACGAGACGCAATCGCAAGGATATTTTCGTACCGTTCGACCGAGACGAATACGATCTGATTGTCAAGAAGCGGATAGATCCTTGGACAAAGGAGCCAATCCGAAACGCTGCTGGGGTGTGTTACGCGCTCCGACGCAGTGTGAACTCTTCTGGTAACAGATTAGATATGTTGCGCAAGATCGTTTCGAAGCGACACAAAGTGATCGTGTTCTACAACTTCAACTACGAACGAGATGAGTTGCTGAAACTAAAGGACGAATTCGTAGTAGCTGAGTGGAACGGTCATGTACACGAACTAATCCCCGAAGGAGACTCTTGGGTATATTTGGTTCAGTACACCGCTGGGGTTGAAGGATGGAACTGTATCGAGACTGACACTATTGTGTTCTACAGCCTCAACTACTCATACAAGGTGTTGGAGCAGGCGGAAGGTCGGATCGACCGCATCAACACCCCTTACACTGATTTGTGGTACTACTACTTCAAGTCAGGGTCGAGAATCGATTCCGCTATCTCAAAGGCTGTGGCTGAGAAGGCCACATTCAACGAGCGTATATTCGCTCACAATCTGTAAAGGAGCGCCGTCATGGCACAGAATCTGGTACTGTTCGATCCCGCCGACAACGAGTGGTGTGTTGTTTGTCGTATTGGGAGTATTGGTGATACTCCTAAGTGTACCATCGCATTCTACAAGACTGAGGAAGAGGCCAACGCGGCGGCTAAGAGCCTTCGCGAGAAGATTGACACCCCAGTCAATATTCAGATCTTCCAATATTCGTATGCGAAGGACGAGATGGATATTTTGAAGCTGTTGCTACTTGACAGTATTGATTTCGCGATCAAGTACGTGGTCGGCTGAATAATGGCTTGGTATAAAGACATGTGGTGTGTGTTAACGGTCATCGAATTACCGGACAAAGCAAAACCGCTTGCCGTGCTGAGTATTCATCGAACCAAAGAAGACGCTAAGAAACTTGCTGGAAATTTGGTCCAAAATGATCGTTGGCCGACCACTACTCGTTTGATGAAGTACACACGTAATATGTATACTCTCAAGATTGGCGACATCCTCTGTGGCCACGAGATTGATGGTATCCTGAACTATTTCGAAAGGGAGCTGAATATTGATGTTGTTCGGGAAAAAGTTTGAGAAGCTGATCTACCCTACTTTTTCTCTTGAGGAGACTAAGGCGGGTGTACGAGCTAAGCTGTCTGTGTTGGTGGACGACGGGAAGAATCCTCCTTATGATGCGTATGTGTCGTATGTCATCAATCCTGATCTGTTCGAGAAGTTCGGGTTGATGACTTATGCACACACTCTCACCGCACTCTTGAACGAGCTCTGTAATACTGATCTGAAACCGCCAGAGCCTTGTGTGTGCAAGTCGTTGGTGTGGACGGAGACGCATCCAAGCGACGAGGTGGAATACTGGAGTACGCTCGACGGGCATACGTATCCCAGGCCGCATACGAAGCTTTGCCCGAAGAATCCCAAGAACAGGAAGAAAGATGACTGATACCATTGTCTGCGGTATTAACCATCGTGAATGGCTGTTGCATGTGATTTCTTGTGAATGCGCTACGGGAATTCGCAGGGACTTCATGTGGTTCTTCAATACTCGGGCTGAGGCTGAGACTCATCTCGAACGGATTACTAGTGGTGAGACGGGCAAAAACATGATCGTCAAGATTATCAAGGTCCGAGCATTCGAGCACCTCGGGTCCGGATTTGAACAGGTTGAAAAGGAGAACTGAAATGTTCGTTGTACAATTTGAATATGAAATTGTGGGCGAAGGATTTGTCGAATCCTGTGAAGGTTTTGACAAGTTGAGTGAGGCTCGCAAGTTTGGTCACGATGTGATCGATGAGCTTTGCGACAATCTTGAAGAGGGCGTTGAAATCGATGACGCAACAATTCGTATTTGGCATGTAGGCGGCGGAGAGATCGCCGAGACTCTTGAGAAGGAAGACTGAAATGAACGCTGATTACTCGACTGATGTTATTGGACACCCTGAGCGGATGATCTACCGATTCTCGATCATCGGATATTTGTTCGGGCGAGAGTTGTGGAGGAAGACGTTCTTCTGTGATGACAAGAATCGGGGCGTGGTGTACGCAGAGTGGTACATTAATAACCGTGTGGCGAACATTGCATGTGATCGATACCGGGTTGAGGTGTTCGATGGTGACAATACTCGTACCGTGCTTGGGGGACGGGCTCCTAAGAAGATGGATCCTTGGAAGGATGATGTGGCCGATATTATGAGGACGTACTCTCCTTGGGATACGACTTTCAAAGGTGCCGTCAATCAGGCGGGTTGGAAGGAGCGTCACGGTGTGTCACGGGTTCGTAGCGCGGCGATGCGAGTTGGAGTTGGAGCAGGGAAGCACTGATATTTGATGGGTGGGGGATCTCTTAAATGGGGTCCCCCGCTCCTCAAATGAGACTTGGATTATCGTTTTTTGCCCTAATTTCAAGTGGGTTTATGGGTGGTCAAGTGGGTTAGTGCTTCGGTGGGGAATGTGATTTTGTCAAAAAGCAGTTTGTCAGTTTTGACAAATTTGTCATTTTTGAAAACATAGTGACAACCACTTTTTCGTTGGAATAGCAACGATAACTCATCTATTTGTCATTTTGTCACTACATTATAATAAATATATAATATAATATATATATATATAATATAACTCAAAAAAGTGCCAGTTATTGACAAGGTCTAAAATTTTACCAAAACTTTAC
>ERZ772965.5-NODE-5-length-39517-cov-3.78486_pt1 | contig 39517 bp, 52 predicted proteins | sample MGYA00511678_ERZ772965 | MGnify/ENA primary metagenome ERZ772965 (study PRJEB29015, sample SAMEA2738082) | human gut metagenome | biome: human oral; feature: human-associated habitat; material: saliva | place: China | collected 2208 ... | reverse complement strand
AAGCTTAGGGGGAGGGGAAAATGCGAGACCCCTCCCCCCGGTGTCGCTAATCTTCGACTATTTGGTAGTTTCCTGTCGGATTCCACTCAAATAGCCATCGAACAGCGTCATCGAAAGCGTCATTGACCACAGATTCAGGCAGGTCGAAGTCGATTGGACCAGCAATTCGAGCTACTAACTCATTAGTGTAGTAGCCATGATCACGATCGAACTTCCACCATTCATCGAAGTTGTCAACAGGACTGAACGGATTGTCCTCAGTCGTCAGATAGAGAGCCATGTCACCTCACCAACTCTAGTACTGTGCTAGTGCTGATGCCCAAGGCATCTGCCACTTCACTTGTAGTAGCACCATTACGGGCCATAGCCTTAGCTCTCATAGCCACATTGGCAGAGACTGTAGTATTGGCCTTAGGCATAGCCCTTTCTGAGAGCTTCTCCATGTCAGAGTACCGCACAACGGCCTCCATAGCAGCCGCTGATAGGGCGCCTGCCTGAATGGCCTCCCACTGACTGTCTGTGAGCTCGATTAAGGACTCTTTCCGGGAAGCCCCCGTACGAAGCCTTGCTGCCGCGATGGCCTGTCTAGAGATCTTCTTATATTCTTCAGAAGACACCTCTCGATCGGCCGTTTTAGCCTTGATTACAGCATTTGCGATGATCTGGGCTTGCCTTTCACGAGGGGCGTTCATAGAGGCCAGTTTAATGGCCGCTTTGAGCTCATCCACCTCTTTGGCATATCGCCGGGCAACATCGGGGTTCTTACGGGGGAGCTTTGTAGAAATAAGTTCCCGTCTAGCACGGTTACCCAGAGCTTTCATGTCGTTGGAATATGCCGCATAGAGCTGTTCCATGGGACGGTTCCCATCAGAAATAAGCTCTCGTGCATCTTCCGTAATCTTGAGTTTCTGGGTTTTGGTCTGCGCCTTGACAAGGTTGCCGTTCTTGTCGGTGTAGCTACGGTTAGTCTTGATCCAAACCTTCTTTCCAGTGGCGGGGTCAATGGGTCCGCCTTCCGAGGCCTTGCGAAGACGAATTTCGTCAACATATACAGGACCTCTTGCCCTGGAAATAAGAGTTGCTGCGCCACGACCACCCTGGTACTTCTTCTTCAGACCACGAATATCGTTGTCCGCTTCAGAAGTCTTCCAGTCGAGACCGTGTTTGGCAGCGTCAATAACTACCATGGAGTGTCGAACCGCACGGGCTAGTTCCTCGGCGCTCGCACCGCCAAGGGTCATGTCAGTAATAAGATTTGACACGACGCCCATATGCTTCCCCTTCTCCTTCTCGCCCATCTTCTTCATACCTGAATATCCAGGATATGCAGACTTGGGGTCGAAACCTTGCAGGCCTTTGAGAGGGGGACTGGTTTTGACTTTCACCTGGCTGTTGACGGGAATAACCACCACGCTATCACCGTCGAAATCGGCCCCAGAAAGCCGCTCAGCGACGTCTGGGTGGATTCCGATAGCATCCTTAGGGGTACGTCCCAAAATGGCTCTAGCGCCCGCATGCTTGTTGTTAACGGTGACTGTAGGGATCTCGAACGTTCCTCCATGAGGATACCGAACGAGGCATACGGTCTCTCCGTCACGGAAGTTGGGGGCGTAGATCTCGTTGGGCTTCAACGAAGGTACTGGCAAAATAACCTGTGACTTCTGCCGGGGAAGGGCTGCAGCTTTCAAATTTACTGAGTCGGCATCGCATCCATCGGCGAAATCGGCAAGCAGCCGTTTGCGGACCGCGGGGTTATCGAGCTTCATGATCTCTTCGAATTGCTCATGACGCTTCTTGGCAGCCAGACCGAGCTGTTGCTTGGCCATGTGAGTGGACTGCTTGGACAGGAACTGAGAAGACAGAGTCTTGCTCCAGTCCTTCCAACTACCCTCTTCGTTCACAATATTGATGGGGGACAGTTTGTCCTTGCCGCCGTCATTGTAAAATACCTGACGCTTGATGACGGCCCCGAACGGATTGTCGGGATCATCCTTAAGCTTCTTGAGGGTATCCATCTTCGGAGTGTCTCGAGTCTTGTTGGTGTTGAATATGACATCAACGCCGGGTGGCATGTCATCACTGTAGATGGCCATGCCCTTCAGGTAGTGAGTCCCGTCGACCGGGATTCGAACCTGAGCGTAGTTCGACTCGCCAAGGTTGAGGTCTTTAAGACCGCGCCGAATTTGGATGGTACCATCCATAGACGTGCCACCATCCTCAGCGTAGCGGACCTTGAGTCTTGAGGAGTCGAGCGATGTGATCTTCTGGAGACCGAGCTTTGTGCCATCAGGCTTGACTGCGACGCCGAGGGTGTGAATATCGCCGAGATGCTCCATGAGTTCGCGTCGTGTCACACCGGGAGCTACGAGAACCTTGATGTTCGTAGTCTCCTTCGCGCCGACCTGGCGGATATGAGCATGTTCAACCCGATAGCCCTCGGACTGGAGCATAGCCACGGATGTGCTCAGCTGAGTAGCGCTGACTCCCAAAATGGATTCAACGCCCGAACCGAACTCGACGTACTTGTGCTTGTCCACCGCGCTCTTGACGAGGTCTGCAGTGGATTTGGCAGCGTCCTGACGAGCGTCTGCATTGGGCTTGAGGTAGTTGCGCACGGTAGACTCGGGAAGACCGAGCTTCTTGCCGATTGCAACGTTCGAAAGACCCTTCTCCTTCAGTGAGAGACAGCGGGCAACCTCTTCAGCTTTGCGTTCGTTTGCAGCCATGGATTTGGTTGCACGAAGCTGAGATGTGGTCATGTCAAAAGCTCGAGCAATCTCCGTCTCGGAGAGGCCCTGCTTCTTGAGGTCTTGGACCAAGGCCTGGAAGGATACAGAGCGCTGGTACTTGTCTTTACCGGATCCCCAAGGGTACCGGCCTGAGCGTCGGAGAATGCCATAGTGGGCGAGTTCTTCAGACATTGCTTTCTTCCTTGAGAGATTCGATGAGGTTGTCGAATTCCACGACTCGATCCATGACGGAGCGAATATCGCTTGCTTCGGGAGAGTGGATCATCACATCATCATTCTGATAGATGCGAAGCTCACTCTCAATGTCGAAGGGCGAGATATGGTATTCGAGGCAGAAGAACGCTTGGTAGATCATCAGCTGATCGATCTTGACGCGTCCTGTTCCAGTCTTGAGGTCGTGGATCCGGAGGAATTTCTTCTTCTCGTCAAAATGAATCGCGTCAGCTGTGCCGTACGCGTTCATAGAGTAGAAGAGAACTTGCTCTGGTGTCATGCGGTAGCCGATGGCGTCATTGACGTAGCGATTGAACGTCGCGTTGTTTCGAGGCATTCGGATACCGAGTCGGATGTGTTCTGCAGCGAGCTCATGAAGGCGGGTGCCTAGAGCTGCTGCCTGTGCGGTGCGGAACGTGGCCGCCATCTTTTCGGAGTCGTAGTTCAGCCAGCTGTACTTGCTGGCGGACAAGATGGCGTGGGTTCCACTAAGAGAAGAATAGTCGTGAAAGATCACTGAAGACGTTCCCTTCGTTCTCGGGGAAGATGAATGACGCGTACGACATCTTCTTTGCAAGGTCGATGTAGTGCTTCTGGTTCGGACGAACCTGAGCGTTGTATCGACGCTTGACTTCGAGAAGAGCCCAGTGCTTCCCATACATGACCGTTAGGTCAGGGAAGCCTTGAATGTAGTTGGGGTCGTTCTTGAGAACGATGCAACCAGGGAAAGACTTCTTGAGCTTCTTGATGAGCTCTGCCTGGTATTGGGATTCCAAATTTGATGACACCTGTTTTGCTCCTTCTGGTGTCTGGGGGGGTCGGGGTAAACGTTATAGCCATTGTTGCGTGTATAATCTCCTGTTGGGTGGATAAACGCAAAAATGGCTATTTCTTCCTATTATAACCCTTGTATAAGGTATGCTGATCCACGCAACACCTAATCGCCGTCGTAGGACTCGCCGGGGTCCGGGAGAGTCTTGGGACGGGTCAGACTTGGGTCTTGGAAAGAAATCTTGGCATAGGATCTTGGAAGAGGTGTTGGGTGGATCATTTTGAGGGCTGTGACAGTTGTGACAGTTTTTTGGGCAAAACTTTTTTTCTATATATATAAAAATTTTAGTACTTATAAAAATAAAAAAAAAAACTGTCACAACTGTCACAGCAAGGACTTTTCGTTGGAATTGCAACGTTTTATCCACGCAACATCTTGTCACAAAACTGTCACAAAACTGTCACACTGTCACAAAATGTCACAAATTCGTCCACGCAACACCATCACAAAACTGTCACACTGTCACACCCGTCAAGTTTTCTCACCTCCAAAATTCGTCTGCAAAGATCATCTCGTTGAACTTTTTCTTCCCCTGAAGACACTTCTTGATTCTCAAATCGATCGAAGATTCACTCTCCAAGAAGTAGTACCAGAGGTTCGTGAATGGTGTATTGAGTCGATCGATCCTCCCCTCACATTGCTCCATCACCTTCCACGAGTAGTTCAGAGAGTAGAACACAACCGTGTCTGTCTCAACACAGTTCCACGCCTCCGCTCCAGCAGAGTACTGCACGAGATACACCCACCGCTCTCCACTCGGGATCTCCTCGTGCTTGTGTCCGTTCCACTCTCTCACTTCACACGAGTCAGACAACTCTCGCAGAGTCTCCAACTCATAGTCGAAGTTGTAGAAAACGACCAACCGCGAGCGCTTCTTCAGAATACTTCGAACCACCTTCAGGCGATCCCTATCCTGGTTCACACACCTCCTCAAAACATAGCAGAGACTTCCTGCGCTCACGATCGGCTCATCCTTGTAAGGGTCCCAACGCTTCTTCATGATCCCGTAATACTCGTCCACTTGATATCTCACGGGTACAGGAATACGATTCCTAACGGTGTGTCTCGCCACCGGCATGTCCACCAAAATCTTCCTCCTCAATCTCTCAAGACGTTGAATTCCTACAAAGCGCTTCACCTTCGGATACTTAGCAAAGCGATCCCAGACGACATGCTCCTCGTAAAACTCGCTCTTGTTCCTAAAGAACCCGTTCGCGAGAAACAGAGGAACATAGTCCATCCAAGTATCCCCAGGTATAGCGCTCAGCAAGATCCACCGGTTGTGTTTGGCGATCTTGATAAATGCCTTCACCCACTTCCCAGAGCCTACCACTCGCTGTTCGTCGAAGATAAACACAGCATCACGAGCATCAGAATACTTAGAAATATTGTTCCAAGAATCAACGGTAATTCCTTCCATATCAGAGCCCGCCATGGCGAACTCACCGACCCAATCGAGACTGTCACGTTTCCGCGCAGTTGTGATGACATATATACCCCCGGAATTAGGCTGTTTAAGGGCCCAGGAAGCGCCTGTGAGCGACTTTCCCGACCCAACCCCACCTAAGAGTACTTTGCCACTTTTCAGGCGCTCTAAGGCCTGTTCCTGATGAGGATGTAGCTTAGCCATCAGTCCTCCAAACGACTGCAAAATTCGACGAATTCATTCTCGACCTCTGCAAGGATCGCCTCATCCCTTCGTGCAAATGACCGCCTTGCATACTTACGATCCCCTTCTACAAGATTAGCGATGGAGTTGTCATCACAGTCTCCATTCTTGTGGCAGATAACCAGACCCCTCCGTGCCGGTCCACCATGGAAAGCCTCGAAAACGACCGACGCGACCGTCTTAGTGATGACCTTGCCTTGGTAGCGGAATCGGATGTAACTACCTCCTCGGTCTTTCCTCACGCGAACCTCTCGCTCAGAGTTGGTCAGACGCACCCTTCCATCAGAGCTCGCCTGTAGGTTTTGGTACTCGTAGTGTGTAATCCATCGCATTTCATGCTCCTTCGTTGTCGAAAAAAAAAGAACCCTAGTACCCCTGAAGACCCGGTTAAGGGTCCCCAGGGGCTAAGGATTTCTACTCGCTCGCTACAACACGGTTGTAGTTTGCCATCTCTGCCATGGCAACCTTCAGATCACGCTCGCTATCAAAGAAATCGAACGGAGTCCCGTCATCCGTGACTACGAGCCACTGTTCGTGCGGCTTAGTGAAGATATGCCAGAGGCCGTCAGGCCCCCAGATCTCAACAACACTAATCACAACACGGCGACCCTTCCAGGTCTTGGTCATGGAAATACTCCAATCCTCGGGTAAGCGGCGACCGATGTCATCGACGTCCAGGAGGGAGTATGCAGAGTACGGATGGTGGGGGAAAATGTAACGAACGGACATGGGATTAACCCTTCTTGTTGTAGAATTCCTTGAGTTTGCCAAGGGAGGAGACATAGAAATGTCCCTCATCCTTGACGATGAGATCGCCCTTGTGAGCAACCTCGTCATTGACGTAGATCTCGACTACGCGAGGCCCGCCAGGAGTGACTGTGAGCACTCCACCCTGGCCGACCCAGTCGACGAGGTCTAGAAAGTCTTCGGATGTCACAGTAGCAACATCCACACCGGTTGTCTTCTTGATCCAGGTCTCAGTCTTCAGAGGCATTTAGATCACATCGGCCCTTCAGGAGAAGCGGACAGAGAATCTCGCTTGTAGCCCTTCATGAACTCACGGAATTCCGCGCTGTTCTCAGGGACTGTCTGTAGGTAATTGGGAGATCCGAGAACATTAAGGATGAATGCGTCACGGTTGTTCTCGATGCCGTTCAGAGACTCAGTCCAGCCCTTGGGACCACGAGCGTACCACGTTGCGAAGATGACGTCGTCCGGATTGGTCGTCTCGATTCGACAATCGCCGATGTAGACCGTAGCACGGTACTCGAGCTTCGATCCCTTCGCCATCTCCATGCGATACGAGACGTCGTAACCGATTCCGTCTTCGTTGGTGTTCGGCTCACCGGTGAAGATCGTCTTGACAGTCTGCTCCCGGAACAGCGGGACTGTCACCGTACCATCATCAAGTTCCTTGACCTGATTCAGGATTGTGTATTCCATTGACATAGAACCTCCTACAGTTCGATAAGTTGGTCAACAGTGGTGCTCCAGATTCGGATAACACCATTGTTCGCCGCCTGCGTTTCGCAAGCGACCTCCAGTTCATCGAGATAGTCCATGATAAACTGGAAGGCTTCATCGCGCGTGTCGAAAATGACAGCGCTTTCGGTCTGCCCGTCTTCGTCGAGACCGTGACCGACCTGGACACACCAGCGGGTATCGTCCATAGTTCACTCCTTGGGAGAAATAGTAATTGAGATGGTCCTACCATCAAGGAACGCTCGGTTAGCGAGCCTTGCAATGTGTTGTCTGACTTCTTTCTCAGTTTCGAAAGAATGCCAGACTGTCGGACGAGAAGAAGCATTAGTGATCTTCTCCTCGTCCTTCAGCCAGACATCGTACCATACCAAGTACTTCATCGAGTCTCAAGATCTCCGTAGCGATCAGCGAACTCGTCAGCCTCGATGGTGAAATATGCGGTCTTCAGGTAGTTCGAGAAGCCCGTGTTGCCGTTCACATCGTAGTAGGCAGGTGCGATGACCAGATCCGCTCGGACAATATCCGCCGAATCCAGGATACCGACCGTCTCCTCAGACAGTAGAGTCTTGGTGTTGCCCTCGACCAGGAAGATCTTTGGAGGCTTGACGTCGTAACGGACCTTGACAGAAATGAACGGACGCTCGGGATCCGGGAAACCGTCCGCGTCCTTCGAGTACTTGACGTTGATTCCGTCAGAGGCCAACTGCTGAGCGAAGTCTGCAGGAAGCTCACATGCGAAAGTACGTGCTCCAGCACGGTTGTACTGCGAGGTGATTCCCGAGAAATTGCGGAAGAAGACGCGGGTATCGCTGAGCACGATGTTGTCGAGACGAGGATTTGTCATTGTAGTGATCTCTTTTCTAGTTGGTTCTTGTCAGTTGGCGAAGGTCATCTGGAAAGCGAGATCCAGATATCGGTCCAGGATGGGATCATCCGTGCGCGGAGCGGACAGACAACGGTCTACGGTCTCCCGGTCGTCGCGTCGACCCTGTGTGTTGTACGACTTACGGCGATGAATAAGCGTCGGATAGATGTTCCCACGCTTAGATCGGATGGTGGAGAGCTCGTAGGTCTCCTTGGTGTACCGGCTGTGCTTGCAGGTCCTCTTCTCAGCGATGGTCTGACGGGTATTACCGATCTTCTCGATGTCGATCGGGAAGATATGCCAACCAGAGTTGAGCCACTGGGTTCCGTCACTCAGCGTTTGGGCGTGGGTAGTTGTCACCGTTTTCTCCCTTGTTCGTGTGGATGATGTTGAGTTTTCCAAATGCGCGTTCAAAGTCCATTCGGAGTGCAAACACAGTACCGTCACTGATGTTGTACTCCTTCTTGAACTCGTCCAGAAGGTCGAGAGACCCATCTCGAAGTCTTCGGAGTTCGTTCTTCTGTTCCTTGTGATGATCCATGGATTGCTCCTTCTGTTTGTGTTTGAATGTTGACATTTCGTTGTAGAACGAAACCCAGAGTTCGTTCACCTCTGTTTCACTTCGGTCTGCCCAATAGGCGTTCGTCAGTGTCCATGTCACTAAGGCCACTATCAGTGCCCATAGAAATGAGTTCATGCGACAAACTCCTCGTATGGTTCGTACTGTTCGATCTGTGCTCGAGCCTTGTCTACCAGATCTTCGGAGTAAAGAGTGTCGATCTCCGAGATATGGTCCAGACCCAGCACGACTTCCGCCTCCTTCCAGCGATATCCCTTAGTCCCACCGACTGAGTGCTTGATCTCGCCGTCTGCGCTCTTACGCAAAGCGAGACCTCCACCGCAACCAGGCTTGACCGGAATAAGACGCACGACCTTCCCCACGAAATGCATGTGGTGGTTGTCAGGATCGTCTTCGTTGAAGTCGAGGTAGATGGAGGTCTGCACTGAACGAGTCTCAGCATAGTCCTCCGGCGAGAGCTCTTCCTTGCTGAATAAGGATTTGAACACCACCGGATGGGCAAACTGAGCACCCGTGGCTGTCCACCCTCCACCGTGCTCTTCATCGTACTTGGCAATATAGACAGCATCATTCACAAGGGCCATACGATCGTATGTCGCCTCGTGTTCGAAGTCATATCCATACTTCTTACCGAAGTCGATGACTGCCTGAATGACCTCAGGAGTTGCATTCGGGATCTTGATCGAGTCGGTTTTGATATGCGCCACCGTGACTCCAAGTTCCTCTTGGCAGTAGTGCTTGAGATCGATCATGAACAGGGCTCCACGCTTAGCGACGATGTTATCGACGTTTCGTGGATCCTTACAGGGGTTCTCGAACTTTGCGCTAGTCAGACCGTACACTGAGTTGATAACGATCTTCAGAGCGTTGGCAAGAGCCTTCGTGTCGACTCCGTCCTGAATAAGAGGGACCAACTCTCCGTCGAAGAGAGTGCCGATCTTGTCCAGTTCGTTGTGCTTCACGTAGATTCTTGCTTTCTTGATATCGCTGAATCGCTCGGTGTAGGGGCCGAAAAGGTTCAACTGCTCAAGAGATGTAGGATGCATGGAAGCCACGTCCAGCAAAGCCACGTTCCTGTGAACGCCAGGCTCTGCGTAGACGTAGCCACCTTCACCCGTGACTTCCCCACGGTATGTCGACTTGAATCCGTCGAACTTGTAGCCTGGGAACATCTCAGACAGATCCGTGTAGACGAAATCCTTCTGAGGATGCTTCTCCTTGCCGAAAATGATCCGACAAGTGTGACTGTTCGTCGAGTAGTTCTCTGTCAGACCAGAAATACGCGCCAACATCTGACGCGCAGTCCAGTCATCGTGGAGATGCTCGAACACAGCCTCAGTGGCGTCCACATCGTTGTCACAATATGATGCCACTTCATTCCAGAGCTCTTCTGGGACAGGCTGATCCCAGTCGAGATCCAGTTCCTTGTGGGGGAGACCAAGTTCGATCTCCCACTTCTTAAGAGACTGCTTCTTAGCGCTGAAGTCGTAGACATCAGTGTAAGAGAGGTTGTATGCCTCAGAGAAGAAGGAGTTCGGACTCTTGTCGATGATCCTCTTCGAAACCAGATATAGCTCGTGGTTAGAGTAACCCAACAAGGCCGCGTAGAGGATATGGTTGTCATAGCGCCTGTTGTTAAACCCCACAAGCTTCGCAGTGATCAGGGTCTTGATCTGCTCGGATGTGGGGTTGATCAGGCGCTGACGTGTAGGTGCTCCGCGCTTCTTGTAGCAGACGACGAACAAGTTAGGGAACACTTCGATGTCAAAGAAATAAATCTCGCCATCAGCTACTGGAGCTACAGGATCCTCGGACTCGTTCTTGAACTTCATCTGCTGAACTAGCTTCAAGCAATACGCCGAATGGTGAGACGACTTCATTGCGAACGCGATGATAGAGTTCCTCGAATCCGTGACGTCGTACACCAGACCGCTGTCAGAGGCATCATCAAGGATCTTCTTGATGAACTCCACGGATGGCTTGGTTCCAGGATGGATCTCCTTACGGAGGTTCCTAGCGATCAGCTTGCGAAGGGCTTCCTCCGACTTTACTACCTCTTGCCTAATCACTTTCGGTGCCTTTCGAGGTAGGTCTTCTGGCGCATTCGAATTGACCGGTAGCCCGTTTGAGACGGTGTACTTCCGTCGAAGGGCTGTCTTGCCTCGGAACCGTTTGAGTTCGATGCCGGGGGCGTATTCGCTGGCGTATTCTTCTTGCGGGTTCCGAAGAACATAGTGAAGATGAATGCCGTTCCCGGAGCGGGATGTCTCTGCATAGGTTTGCGGCCACCTTGACGCTTCCGCAAGGTTTCGCTCCAGCGATTTAGTGCCGGCTTGATCTTTGAGATCAAAATCGACAACAAGTACATTCTCAGGAATTCGAACATAATGTTCTCTCCTTGTATCTAGATCTTTCAGAGTTGTTGTGACGTTGTCCCAGGCCATGCTGGGCTTTCCGTCTGTCGCATACTGTGCTGGACAGTCTGCATATAGAGTGTCGATGACACTAGGTCCATCGTTCAGCTCTATCTGGTATGTCTGTCGAGGGCTCGCCGTCAGAGATGTTTGTTCAAACTTCTCAGACTTAAAGCCCTCATAGACATTGCGGTACTGCTTACCGTCGATCCGCGTCCTATCAAGGAACGACCGGAAGTAGTTTTTCAACTCTTCACGGAATCGGTGTCGCGGCAGGACGTACGAGACATTCGCATCACTACAGTATCGTTTATACATGTCGTATGCGGAGGGTAGCGTCACGTATTCCGCGTTGTCGAACTCGAAATACGAATCCTCGACGAAGTTATAGAAGACGTCTGTCTTGTACATCATCTGGATCGGACGGTAGTCCTTGTAGTAATTTCGTCCTAGTCGATTGAAGACTTCTTTGCAGTGGTACGCAATCGCACCCAATTCGGTCCAAACCCCATTCATCAGGACATCGTATTCCTCGGGACTGACTCTATTCCCAGTAGGAGTAGCGTCAAGTAGACGCCGAAGAATACCAGACTGTGCATCCGTGATTTGTACAGGCTTGTTGGAGGCTATGTACAGAAACGAGGAGATACGAGCGGAATATATCGGTTTGTGCTTCTCGTTGATCTCGATCTCTTCATGAGAAATGATCGAGTTCAAAAGCGAGTTGTCATCGATACGGCTCAGATCACCATCGTGTTGGAAAGCGACGATAGGATTTGTCTTGAACACAGACGCCGCGAATACGTTGTTAGATTTAACAAGCGACGCGGCATTGAACGACGTGTAATATCCCTCGAAGAGCTTCATCAGAATATTGATGAGAGTCGACTTACCCGATCCCGGTTTACCATACAAGACGACGAATTTGTCAAGCGAGCTCGAAGCTCCAGAGACAATCGCACCGATAGACCATTCGATCTTAAGGCGCGCTTCCTCGTCGTATAAGGTGGATATAAGGCGGTCCCAAGAATCGTGTGATCCCTCCGCAAGTGCGTAGGGGAGACGTTGGGTTGCGTATGTCTCCTTCCGTACTTCGGTATTTGCGAACGTAAGGGTTCTATCCAAAGGTTTGACTGTGTCCGGCATGGATGCCACCCAGTTGCGATACCCGGTCCAGCTCTTGGAAGCAAAATCGCTAACAAACTGGAACCGCGTACCGCCTTGGAAAGAACCTTCAAGAGTATTCGCAAACTCGATAAGTTCTTGATCTACAAGTTCGGCGACACGAAATTCGTCGGTATTCCACAGCCCAATCTCCTCGTCCCACACGGCTACAAACGCGCCGCCTCGAATTAGGATATCCGTAGACATCGCGACTCGGAAGTCGGGGTAGATCTCTACAACCCCGTTCTTAGCGGCTCTAGACCGCGGGGTAAAGAAGTCCATGTTTCTCCTAGATAATATACTTCTCCTGGTTACACCATATAGTCAGCTGGTCAAACAGAGGAGTCTCATCGGGCATGATACGCCCTCGACGACTCGGGAACAAACAACCGTGGCCAAATCGGTCGTAAGTCCTCTCGACAATAACGCGAAGCTTAGCGCTAATCTCTTCGCGAGTAGTGTCGGGAGTGACGTCGAGGTTACGCATCATAACCCTAAAGGCGGAGGCAGGCGTGTCGTCCATACCTCCGATGAGAGCATCCATGTGCTGGGCCAGCACTACGAACACCTCGAACATGGTTGCATACATATGGTCGTCCCCATCGTATCGCATACCGGTCGCGTATTCGTAGTGTCTTACCATCGGACTCCAGGTTACCATCGAGATCGATCCACCATTCGAAGGGGATCTCGTGCATGTACATACACTGTTCTCGAAGGTACCCCGAGCCGACAAGTCGGAGAAGGTATTCGAAATAACCCTCTCCGTTTCTCATTCTTCGTCGTCCTCCTCATCGATGCCGGTGTGGAATTCGTCGACGATGTCATCCTCGATATGTTCCTCGTGCAGATACACGAGGTAGTCTCGCTCGAGGTTGTGGTTTCGCACCATCACCTGATCCGCGGGAGCACCGAAAGCGCCGCCTTCCTTGCGAATATCATGGCCGAAGAGCTCCTCGATGGACAGACCCATATGATCGCCTTCCTCGTCAATGACGATTCCGTCGTTGTAGTAGTAGTCAAGCTCGTAGAACTCATAGCCGATGATACTCTGGTAGAAGGTATCAGGATCGACGATCTCGATCTCTTCATGCGTCGGACCATCGTTCTCGAGCGCTGCGAGAGCAGCCTCTGCTTCAGCCTCCAGAGCGGCATTACGCTTGTAGATGCCCTCGATGTACTCGACATTCTTTCGAAGCGCTTCGTCGTTCAGACGATCGTGAGCCTCGAGTTCCTCATCGAGACGACGCGAGAGTCGATCCTCGATCAGGAGATATGCGGTGACTGCGCCAGCGATAGCGCCAGCCGCAAATGCGAAGAACAGTTCAGATTTCATTGACGATCTCTCCATCCACGTTGAAATCCAGAAGGTAGTTCGAGACCTCGCGACGGCGAGAGTCATCGTAGAACCTGATACGGTGCTCCTCGACGTTACCGAAGGAGATGTAGTGGTCTCCGTTGCCCTTCTTCCAGAGCCAGCCCACAACCTGAGAGGCAGGGGTGCGAGGGATACCAAGAGCGTCATAGACGTCGGACAGGAAGACGTAGCCACGTGTGCGCAAAACGTCGTTCATGTAGTTCAACTGGGCGTGAATGTTCAGCTCAGTGATATCGTCCGAGGGGTCCCAGACAGAAGCGTGCTCATCGATGATACGAGCGTAAGGCGAGTATTCAGGGATCACAGACTCCAGAAACTCGTCATTCGCCGTGAAAGGCTCATCCGTGAACACGGCGTCGTTGAAGATCTTCTCCTCAACCTTCTTCATCGACTCCTCGCCGATGACCTGCGCAACCGACTTCTTGTACTTCTTGTAAGAAGCATCCAGAGCGGTGTACGCAGCGGCCAGACCGGCAATACGCTTCGCCTGGATAGAGTGGCTCCACCAGAACGCGGCGATAGATGCAGCGCCCAGACCGATCGCAGGACCGTAGTGCTTGAGAGTCTTGGTCACGATGCGGCTGTAGCAAATAACCCGATCCTTGCGGAGGTCTTCCTCCGAGTAGCGATCAGGGTACTTCTCCATGAGAGCGGGGCCGTTCTCAATGACCTCGAGCTCTTCTTCGATGAGACCTTGGTATGTGAGGGTGGCCTTGGAAGCCAGAACCGCGGTTCCAACCAGACCAACCGTGCCGGCTGAGGTGAGGATGGTGGGAGCGTGCTTGGCGACGATTCGCGCGCCCTTGTAGAAAATGGACGTGATAGACATAGTGAGCGTTACCCTTTCAGAGTAGTGTGTTTGAAATATCAGTGCTTGAGCGATTCGGGTTCGTCGTGCGTGAGCATGAACCCGTCTCGGACTTGACGAACGTTGAATGAACCCATGTCGGTCCATCCCCAGTTGTCGTCAATGAAATTTGAAGACGCCCCGATAAGGGCGTTCAGGTCTGCGAGAGAAGCCTGACCGTACTGGTCGATCAGGTCACTCATTCGATCGATTACGTCGATAGCATCAGAGCGAGCGTCGAAAATGATCTCGTTTCGCTCAGGCTCAGCCGGTCGTGTTGATCGCCTCTCTCGCCTTTCAGCGGGACGATCGCGTGCGGCTTTTGGGCGAGAATACCCCGAGTAATCGGAATATGAGCCCCTGGATCGAGGGCGAGAGTCGCCACCGTAAAGCATCGATTCGATACCTCGAGTGACAGTGTCCGCGATGAGATTCTTGACGGCAGGGATAACGACATCCCAGAGAACCGTATCGCCAACAGAGCGGACATCTTCACGGATAATCTCGCTGACGACCTTTTTGGCCGTTGACTCTCGCTTGATCCGGGCCTTAGCCACGGGAGTGATCTCCTTGGGTTCTTTAGAACGGTCAGAGTTAGTAGGGTACGTTCCTTCTGGACGCATGGGTAGGGACATGAGTACTCCTTCGAAAAAAAGAAAAACCCTAAGCCCCCTGTACGAATACAGAGGGCCTAGGGCCTGAGGTCAGACTACTTCGAGTCTTCGGAGGTCTTCCAAGATTCCTGGACAGCGTCAATGACATCCTGAGTCTTCTCGGCGACGTAGTTGGCAACGCGGTCTTCGACGGTCATCGACAGCGCGGTGATCCCGACAAAACTAATAATAGGGTTGACGGGAGTACAGGCTACGAGGATTCCACGAAGAGCCGTGCGGACAACTACGCCAGAGCAAAATGACGCAGCGATTCCAGTGACGGTTGCAGCAGTGAATTCTTGAGTCTTCACGATGGTTCCTTTCGGATAGTTTGGTGTCTCATTATACACAGAGTTATTTCTGCGTGGAACCATCCGTGATCTTTGCAGCTGCTTCATCAGCGAGCTTCGGATCGATGTCGTGCTTGACCAGATACTCCTTGACGTCACTCTTGGAGTTCTTCTTGGCCAGCTCGAAGACCTTCTTCGGGAGAAGACCCTCGATGAACTTGCCGAGATCCAGGGATCCGTCGATGAACTGGATGATGACCTCGTCATAAGCAAGACCCTCAGTGAAGTTCCGTCGAATATCAGGGTTCTTGACAAAGCGCTTGCCGTCTTCCGAACGCTCACCGTAGGCAGTCTCGACAATATCACGCATGAGGTTGAATGCGTCCTTACCGTTCTGGGTCTTGGTGAGCTGAGCGATGCGCTCTGTCAGAGGAACCTCCCACTCCTCCATCTCCTGAAGTTCACGGATGTTGAGGTTGAAGTAGAGATCCTCCGTGACGTTTTCGCCATCGAAGTTCTCGTAAGAGACAGTCAGCTTCTGCATTGATATGCCTTTCTATGTTGGGTGAAAAAAACCCTAACACCCGGTTAAGGGTGCTAGGGTTTGGGATCAGTCTTCAGTGATCTCGGGGTTCTCAGTGAGGGTAACGTTGAGGAACGTACCATCGTCGAGTTCAATCGGTCCTTCGACGTCGTTTCGGTCGATCACAATCGGATCAACATCATCGTCAGACGAAGAGTTCAGTGCGGCGGCAGCGACCATAGCAGCAACGGTGATTGCACCGGTGATAGCGTAGGGCAGAGCCTTCACACAGAACTTCTTGATCTTGGCGGTGTTGATCGAAATGATCGGCGAATCGTCTTCGACGGAGTTGTTGTCGGCGATGAGGAGGTTCTTGGCGTCAGACATGAGAGTTCCTTTCAGAGTTGTGAATATGTCTCATTATAGGACCTGTTTGGCTTGCGATTCAGTACTGGTACTTGAACCAGTCCGTGACCGGAGCAGGCTTGAAAGCCATGAGAAGCGCGGGAGATTCGTCCGAGAGCATCGTCGGAGTGAACTCCGCTTCGATCGGCGTGCCGTTACACCATCCAAGCTCGTCTCCCATGGAGATCTGCTCGAGTCCGAGACACTGGTATACCTCGTTCAGAGAGACTGAGGAAATACCGTTGATCAGATCGGAGTTGATCTGATTCAGGACCTTCTGGACCTTGGTGATGGTGGAGGGGAAGATCCGACCAGAATAAGAGTCCGAGATCAGAACATTGTCACCCGTGATGATGACCTGCTTGTTCTCAGGACGCTCGAGGTTCTCCTCAATGACATCCTTGGCGATAGAGGCACGGGTGCTTTCACCCTTCTTGCCAGTGAGCTCGTTGACGCGGTCCTCGTACTTCTCTAGGACGTCCTGAGAGACCGTGTAGGCAGCAGCCATAGCAGCATAGCGTCGCTCACTGAGAACCGTACCGCCGATGATGGCAGCAGACGTCGCTGCGATGGAAATGGCGGCGGGAAGGTAGCACTGCCAGGTCATGCGAAGAGCATCCGTGAACTTCCACCCTCCCTCAGGGAACTCCTCGCGGAGAATATCCATCGCCTTGACATGAGCCCTACCAGAGGTTACAGCCGTGCTGACGACCCCTGCAAGAGCTGACGCTGCAAGGATAACCTGAGAGTTGTTGCGGATGAACGCTCCAGCGAGACGTCCGTAAGACTTGAAATCGATGTTGATCATGTACTTCTCCTGTGTTGTACTATCGGTTGACGGCCCAAATGACCACCACTGCCGGAACCAGAGTCCAAGCAGTGATGGCCGAAATGAGTAGGAAATCAGAGACCACGGTTCCTATCCTTCTTTTCCAGGTACTTCGCGAGAAGGAATCCGAGGATACCACCCGTGATCATGCGAGAGCGGAAGAGGTTGGAAATGGAATCCCAGATCACCAGGAAGCCGAGAAATCCAAGCATGACAAAGAGGAGTGCGAAGAGAGCGAGCATTGTGCTTTCCTTTCAGATTTTGTAGTTGCGAAGGTCGTAGTTGGAGATGAAAATGGTGTCAGTCTCGTGCAGATATGTGGGCAGGATGACGGCAGACATCAGATAAGTCCGTTCACTCGGCAGGCGAATATTGGGGCCTTCTTAGAAGTTGTCTTGACAAGCATGACAGACTCCGTAGAAGTGGTGAAGAGAACGTTCACATCGAACATCTCAGGCGCGTCGCTGGAGAGGAGACGCAGTGGGAGAATAACGTGGGTCGGTCCAGGCTGATCCCACTCTTCCCAAGACAGGAATCGGCGAACACCCTCGTTATCGTGGAATTCGAAGTCGGGATCTGCTGTGCGAATAACGGTGGACACGACCTTTCCGCCACGATAGAGACGATACTTGGTTTCGTAGTCAACGATTCGGTCATCGCTCGACAGGTCCTCGACAGGACGGGTTTCGATCTCGAGCCTTCCGCCCATGCTGTTGAACGACTTACCCATGAAGTCGGCGAGTGTACGAAGTCGAGAATCGTCGATGTTGTTTCCGTAGACACCCCAGCCGTTAGGCTTGAGTTCACGGAGAATATGGCAGACGGTGTCGAAGTCGAAGACCTTGCAGCAGCGGTAGACGGAGTTGGTGACAGGGATGATGGCCATGATAGCTCCTTCAGGTAGAAAAAAAAACCTATAACCCTTGTTAGGGGTTATAGGAGGGAGAGGGTTGATCTGGGTTCAGAATCCGAACTGAGTCTTACGGATCATACGCGAGCATTCAGTGAATTCGTCACCGTAGTAGTGCTCGAATGCCTTCTGGATGGCGAAGGTGAGGACGAGCGAAGCGGCGGCGGTTCCAAAGAAAACGCGACGTGCGGTCTCGAGGGTCATGAGAGTTCCTTTCAGAGTTGTATGTCTTCTCATTATAGACTGTGTAAATGCTGCGATCTAGTCATGTATTGCGTTGCAAACACGCTCTAGAAACTCGTCCAATAGTTTATCCTTGGTCTTCAAGTCATCGTTCTGAATGGTCTTGTGGATAGCTTCTCGAATTTTCATGAATCGATATTCAGCTTTCCCGAGTTTATACGTCTGCCCCAAGAGCATACCGACGAGTAAAACAATGGCGATGTACGGAGACATGTTTTCTTTCTGGTTGTGTTGTGAAAAACTCATAACCCTTGTGGGCTATGAGTATTGAACTACTTGTACATGGCGTACCAAATGTCCGTGATTAGTTCATCCAGGGTATCGTGGTTCAGATTTGGATCGGCATTTTCGCAAGCCTTGTTGACGGCTTCTCGAATCTTGTAGAGTCGAGATTCGTACGTATAGCTGCGGTATGCCTGACCCAAAATGACCACGAGAAGAAGTATGATTACGATGGACATGATTGGGGACCTTTCTGTTGGTGTTAGTCTCATTAAAGGCCAGGTAAATCGTGCGAAAAACTTAAGAACCCCTGTTTTTTAGGAGTCCTTAAGTTTTGGGTCTAGAGGCGGATCTTGGTGACGAAACCAACAGCCTTTGACGCAAGCGGATGCAGTTGCTCATAATTAAGCACGGCGAGGATACCGGCAATCGAGCAGACCGCGCCTACAATGGAGTCCCCGGACGGGACCAGACGGCGAGAAACCGGTTCAGGCTTCTCGTTGATCTGGTGGATCGTCTTGAGGTTTTCAATTGCGATGGTAGTCTTTTCGTTGTCGGCTTCGAGGCCGTAGACCTGATTGATGAGGTCCTGTTCGATGTCGTCGAGGGTTAGTTTTTCATCGGACATGAGAGTTCCTTTCTGTAGATCTCATTATACCCCTAGTTTTTCTCGCGTCACATGTCAGGGCTCTCTTGCACCTTCAGGATCATGCTCCCGTTGGAGAGAACCGTGTCCGTAGGAGTGGTAAGTGCCGCATAGGTCTCCTTGGTGTTAGGATTGATATGCAGGACCCCGTCAGCCGTGGGTTGGTAGTTCGCAGAGGAAATACCCACGAAGGCGCCCAGCATTGTGTCAAACGCGAGGATCGTACCGCTGATTTCCGTGATGTACGGCCAGTGCCAGAGCGCGGCAATAGTCGTATAGAACGTGCCGATTGCCGGGATACCAATCAGAGCACAGTACTTGAAGATGTTGTAGACCTTGTCAGTCATCGTCTTCCTTTCGACGAATCGGGAGGTTGGTTACCTCTTTGAATATCTTCTCCGCGAGACCATTGCCTCCGAAGACAGCGTAGGGCGAATAGAGGTACTTAACAAAGTCCTCATACTCGTCCTTGGTCACATAACCTCGGTCAAGATACATCATACCCTGATCGATAATCTGGTTATGCGCTAGACCAAGCATAAGCTTGGTGCTGGCGTCGTTCCTGTCAGATCGCTTGCTGAAATACAGCCATAGACCGTTCGAGGACACGAGAGCTACTGTTATCGCGATCAGAGCTTCAGTCCATACGGACATAAAGACTCCTTTCCGTAGAGTTAGCGGACTAGGGCGTACGGCAGCACACCCATCTGCTTCGTGCCGACATCCATGACGATGCCCTCGTTCCGCTTCACACAACCGAAATAACGGCGCGACGGACGAGAGTGCAGCCACACTCCACGGTCCTCCGGGATAAGCGGAGTCCAACCGTAGCGGAATGCTGCGAACTGCTTGGTGGAAGAGGTCTGCAGAGCCCACTGCTGGGCCACCCGTGCATCTACCTGTCGGCAGCCGAACCAGTCCATCTCCGTGAGGAGGCAGATCTTCCGCTTGAGCCAGGTGATGTCGTGAGGGCCCGCCGTGTTCATGGACTCCCATGAAGAGTCTTCGAACCTACCTTCGAAGGACACCCAGTGCTCGAGAATATGGTCTCGGCCGAAGATGCGCTCGAACTTGTAGAGCTGCCACTCGTCGATGTTTCGGTACATATGCGTTTCCTGCATATTCGGGTTCTGGTCGTCGCCCTGAATGAACTCTGCGATACCGACGGTCTTGTTCGGCATGATCGTCAGATATGTAGCAGGCAGGTCCTGCATTGCGGTGTTGGCGACCTCGAAGTCGACGATAGTCCAGCGGATACCGTCAGACTCCCAGTAATCGCCCAGCCAGATATCGGTCAGCGTCCCATTAGCCACGGATGCAGCCTGCTGAGAGGTGTAGCGAGAACCGAGGTTCTTACCACGCCAGATGGTGCGATGCATCTGAGGGAGACTCTCGAGCATCTTGTAGACAGCGTCCTCAGCCTTGACCGTCTTAGTGCCACGGGTGCCATCCGTGATTAGGAGGTCGTCGGGGAGGAGGACATCCGCCTTGGGATATGCGTCAAATTTTGCCATGTTCTATCCTACGATGATTCCGGTGATGACCGGGAGGTTTTGGTCTTCAGTGATGATTCGCGCACTGCCAATACCGAGGAGTTTGTCTCCGTTTCGGCTAGCGGTAGTGATCCCTGTCGGCGCGTGAGACGATACACCCGGAAGAGGAATATGCGTTTCTCCGATGTCGATCGGGAACGGATACCCGGCCTCTGCAAGAGTCAGCGGGAAATATGCTGAGGGCAGTGGATTTCGGAGTCCAGGACGACGGATCAACGATGTCTTGGTGTTCAACCCCGCGAGTGTCGGTGTGTTCTTGATGAGTTCGCCGATCTCGTTGGCCTCGTCGACAGCAGTGCCGCCACTACGACGCACCGTACCGTAAGGAACGACCACCAGGATAACGTGATCTCCATTTACCCCCGGAGCCATATTGAAGCCGCCAACTACGATCTTACCGACGTTAGGGAGCTCCCAATAATCCCCAAGGAAAATATCATTGTAACGGTGGTTGTTCAAAGCTGTAACAACCGTGCCGTTAAATGTTCCCAGGTTTTCCTTGCGAACAATGGTGTTGCGCTGCTCTGTGTTGCCCGGACGAACAAGATTCGCCCAGTTAAACACCACGGGGGTACTCGGGGCGGCACCATTTCCACCCACCTTATCTGCAGGGATGGCTCGAGTGCCTGTGGGGCCGTCGATCAGAATATAGTCACCGGCACTAAGCACGGTAGCCTTGGGTAGATCTCGTACTCGTCCCATGTCATACCTTCCTGTAGACGATCTTACCGAGGATTGGCTGGCTGTTTCCATCCTGGATGGAGTTGCCCTGATGGTCCTCGATTGTATCGAAGCGAACCGTTCCTGAAGAGTCGTCTCCAAGGCGCTGCTTCAGTTCGATAATCTGAGCGGCCATAGCAGAGAGAGCGTCTCCACCAAGCATACCCTGGATATCGTTCAGCAAGGCATATGCTTCGTTTCGCATGTCCTTGACTGCCGTGTCGTAGGCGTTCTTGGCGGCGTCCTTCTGTTCGGTCATCGTTCGATCCCAGCGGTCGAAAATATCCGTGGCATCGATCGTCTTGAGTGGTCCGGTAACCCAGGGGGTGTTACCCGTGCCGCCAAGATATGTGATGGCTCGAGCCTCGATCTTGGTGTCTCCTGCAGATCGGTAGATGTCCGCGATGGGATACTGGTAAACGCCACCGTCACTAACCATGGTACGCCGACGAGGAGTCGATGCTCGTTCGCCCTCAACGACACGGATAGACGCTCGACGGTTCTGAGCGCGGGTGTCAACCTCGATGATCACTGTGTCGATCCGGTTCGTCAAGACATCGGCAGGCAGAGCTTCGAGACGGAGCGGGGCGTCGTTGTAGATCCAAATATGCTTAAACCAAGCTCGTCCGGATGCCACCTCGATGGTGTTACCACCCGCAGGGACGACTCGGAACTGGCCTCCAACGGCGTAGAAAATACCATCGACGATCACACCGTCGAAGATGGAGCCGAACTGCTCGGCGGAGTACTTCCTGTCTCCGTTAACGGAGTTGAAGAAGCCTGAAGTTACTGCCATTTTGAACCTCCTTACTTCTTACTATCTTGCTTGAATGTTGGGTAGAACTTGACCTCGGATCGGTCATGGCTCTGAATGAATTCGATGAGGCGAGTGGGGATGTTGAACCCGTTTGAGTCCTGAATCTGGACAATGTCTCCGATTCGGTAGTCCACGCCATACTGATACATGGTGTGTTCCGCTGTCTCACCGTCAAATTCGATGAGATGCTGGTTCTCAGACAGACCGAGCTTCGTAGTGCCTTCCTCACGGAGATTGGCACGAACTGTAGACTCGGGGATGGTGTTGTTGTCGTCATCCTTGTCTCGTACAGACGAGGCGTTGATGAAGACTTCGCGTCGGTTCCATCCGCCGGTAGCTCCGCTAGAGACAGTCTCGTAGATTCGAGCACTGCCTTCACCAGGACCACCGACAAGAGCGACAGTCTTGAGCGTGGAAATATCCGAGGCGAATCGTCCTGAGATCAGATTGTCAAACTGAGGAGAAAATACTACAAATGGGTTGGTACTCTGGGAATAGGATCGGTCAACACCTACTTCGAGGTGAATCCGGATCTGTCCAGGACCATCATACAGGAACGCTATGCCGACATGGTGTTTCTCGAGAAGCTCGGTAACGGCCGTATAGAGGTTGTCACCCGTGTGTTGGACGTCAACCTGAATACTGTAAAGTCTGGAGTCCGGATTATCCTCCCATGTAAGCCAGGACATCGCACGAGCGCCATCAGACGGAGCGACCATGTTCTCCATGATCATCGCCTTGATGGTGTCGTGTAGATTTGTCTGATGACGTCGCTGACCCCAGATGATCCGACGGAACATCAGGTATTCTAGTGATCGACCAGATATGGTCATCATCGAGCCTTCTGCAGAAGAGGAGTCGACGACGATCTTCTCGATCATCATGATACGGTCCGACGTCGAGTTCCATACGTAGCGTCCCACTAGGACGTGCTCGTAGTTGTCGGCAGTCAGAGGGAGCTTGATCTTGAAGTCCCCGGCTTCGAAAAATCGATCGGTCCAGATTGCAGACTCGAAAACGTCCAATACATGGACTTGCACAAAGTCTTCGTCGAGTACTCGGAATTCCATGTTAGATGCTTTCGTATAGGTTTTCGAAGGTGAGCATTGCAGAGATGTTGTCGATTCCCTGGTCTGCTCGGACGGTGATCATATTATCCCCCGGAGTCAGAAAGACCCACGCAGAGTCTTTGTCGAGGGCGCTAAGGGCGTTGTAGACCTTACCGTCTCGATATGCCTTGACATACTTGTCGCCAACGCCTGAAGAGATCGAGATACGATCACCAGCTCTGACCGCGGAGCCAAATATGCGTGCGATCTCGTTGGTGTCAATGTTAATCTTCGTCTGGGTCGTCGTGTTGTACAGCTTGACACCCTGAGCAGGACCAAGGAACTGAATATCGATGACCGTCGACGTATCGGCGTCGCCTTCGTATTCGATGACCGTTTCACCGGTCGGAGTCATATGACCGAAGATAAGTGACGGGGAATCTGGTTGAGGATCCTGGAATACGAACTCGAAGGTCGGGGTTGCTGTCGTGAAACGAACGGTGTTCTTACCCTTATCGGGATCCCGGAGACGGAAGAACGGGTTGGGACACTTGATAGTGATGTTAGCGCCCTCGGTCTGACTGAAAATATCAATCTCATTCTTCTCAACATAACCGACCACGTAACTCTGTCGAATGTCTGTGATGAAGTCAAGAATAATCTGATGCTTCACTCGGAAGAACCTGAGGAGCTTGTGACGGACTCCCTCGATGTCGTGGCCGAGGAATTGGAGGTTCAGCTCGATCTCTCGAGACTGAATGCGCGATGAGTTGAATAGGGCTCCGTCGGAAGTGGCGAAGTCCACCATATTGACAGTGCCCTCGGACGGCCCGAGGCCGGAAGCACCAACAACTGCGATGCCTCCGGCCCAGGGATCCGCCAGATCCAGTTCAACACTGTCGCCCTTTTGGTTAGTGGCTACGATTGTGTGAATCATACTCTTGCTATCCTTGAGATTGAAGACTTTGTCTGCCTGTAGATCTCAGTTTCAGACAGAGCCTTCGGCGAATTGTTGTACTGGTTGAAGATGACAGTCTTTCCACTGCCATTTTGACTATCCGAATGAGAAGGTCGAGAGCCGATACCAGATGTAGCGCTCTGGACACCTCGGAAGGTTTCGGCTCCGAACATCGAACGGAGATCGTCAGCACTCGCCTTGGCCTCTGAGAGATCAAGCACGGGTGTGATGACTGGTGAGAAGTCATCGGAGATCTCATCCATGTCAATGGACTCGATGATGTTGCGGAACTCTTTGTCGAACTCCTCAGCAGTACGTGTAACCGCGTCCACAGCGTCTACAGCAGTCTCCGTCCAACCGACTTCTAGACCTTTGGCGGCCCAGTAACCGGTCTTCTTGAAGACCCTCGAAGGAGAGTGGATTTGGAGCTCCGCGTTTGCGGCTTGGACCATTGCCGCAGCTACGGCTCTGGCCCTTTCCATCAAGGCACCGCGCTGATTCGCAAGGCCGTCGTTCATGCCTTGTGCGATGTAGTAACCCACCTGTGTAGCGGGACCATACAGCGACGAAGCCATGGCCGAAAGGCCTGACGAAAGAGCACTAGTCATGTTCATGACGAGAGACTTGACGGAGGAGCCGACCATACTAGTCACACGGGAAAGCGCGAGACTAATATGGGAGGCTAGTGACAACATACCAGCATAGACCATGGGTTGACCCATGCCGATTCTCGAGACAAATGTTGTGAACATCGTCATTACGAGTGTTGTCATAGCCACTTGGACCTGGGGTGTCGCAGTAGCAATACCAGTCGAAATATTGCTAACGACGTTCGGACCAAGACTTTGGAACATGACACAAGCGGCCAACATCGTGGGGATGCACGAGGTGATTGCTGTGTTCATGCTGTTGAATGCCGTGGTGACTGAGGAATTCAGTCCCGTAGCAGTGGTGGACATCGTAGTGGCGTTGGTTGAGAAGCTCGCGACTGCGGGGTTCAGCTGAGTCAATGCGGTGGTGATCTTAGCAACTGCCATAGAAAATGCCATGCCCAACAGCGGAAGCATCGCCGAAGCCACGACACCAGAAGCAGACAAGACCATCAATCCCACACCGGCCAGAGAAAGACCAGTTCCAAGCATCATCATGCCAGGCCCTGCAGCAGTAGCTGCAACACCGATGGCGGCAATTGCGGCGGTTAGCTTTGCAGTCGCCGTCACCCCGATGTTGCTACCTTGATTCACCGCGTTGATGAATTGAGGTAGGGTCGAAGTCAGAACCTTCATACCAACGCCAGCTAGCGCCAATCCGGCACCCAGAGCGAGCGCGGCGACACCTAGTGCGACTGCTGCTGGGGCTGCCATCAAACCTGCGACTGCGAACAACATCAAACCGGCTGCCATTTTGAGGATTGTTGAGCCGCTGACAGCTCCCGCTGCTATGAGTGCTGCCACTAGAGTACTCATACCGATTCCAAGCATCAGAACACCGACACCAGCCATCAAACATGCCGCGCCGATGGCGAGGATTGCCACGGCCAGGATTGCTAAACCTGGGGCCACCATCTGTGCGAGTAGTCCCGCTAGGAGTAGAACGCCAAGTGCGACTGCCAGCGCCACAATAGCGATAGCCAACCCTTCGAGACCGATTCCGGCAAGAATGGATAGACCATATGCTAGAGCGACTACTGCTACCGACAGAATAAGCATGGCTGCAGCTCCACCGGCACTACCTTGAGCAAGCATTGCGATCAATGCCAAGCCAAGCATAGTACCAATAAGAGCAACCACCGCGACAGTGATAGCTTCCCACGGATATTCGGCAAGCATTGCGATCGACGATGCGACCATATACATTGTTGCCGCCAAGGCAATCCACAGGACCGCTTGAGCTACAAGATCAGCAGGACTTGTCAGATTAGCCATGAGCATTACAATCGCGGCAAGGACGCCGAGGACTATACCGACGGCTACGCCACCCTGAATAAGTGATGCCTGATCCATGGTGCCGAGCTGCACAATAGCCTCGCCAATTAGTCGGACCGAATATGCAACGGCCAAGAATGCTGCACCCGTGAAGGCCGTATTTAGACCTCCTGCAGAAGCGGTCAACTTGACTATGATACCCATAGCAATAAGGATCAGTAGGGTCGCAAGAGTGCCGTTTCGCAGCTGACTCTGTTCCAGGCTACCCAATTGTGCAACAGTCTTTCCGATAAGATAGACTGAGCCTGCAATAGCCACAAACGTCAGTGCCTTACCGAAACCACCCTTAATCTTGGCGAATCTACCAAATAGGGTGAGTGCGCCGAGGATCACTGAGGTGGCTACAGTACCCTTAATAAGAGACTTAGCATCTAGAGCACCTAGATTAGCTACAGCCTTTCCTAGGATATACACTGCAAGTGCAATACCCACCATCTGGAACAGTTGGCCTATCTTAGCCCCTTTACCCTTTCCGACAAGTCGAGTCATGGCGGTCATCGCCCCGATAAGAGCTACAACCACCATAGTACCCAAAGCCATCTGGGCAGGAGACAGTTCTGCGATAGACGTGACCGCCTTGGCAAGAATCTTGACCGCGATAGCCATTCCGAGCATCAGTATGACGTTCTTGATTGCCTTCTTGCCACCGTTCATGACTCGAGTCATTGCGACCATGGCACCTAGGAGCGCAATAACCGCAACACTGGCAGCGAACAGAGATCCAGGATCGACACCCGCCAATTGCTTAGCTGCAAGCGACATCACGAATACGGCACCCGCCATGATCAGAAGAGCCCCGGCCATCATCATGACCTTTTTAGGATCCTCGGAGTATTTATCCAAGACCGTAAGGCCACCGACAAGCGCCGCCATAGAAGCAGCCATAGCCCCGACAGAACCGGCTAGAGCTGTCAGAGGAATGAGCGACATAACTAGAAGCGAGAGCGCCAGAATGCCAATAGCACCAGCGATCTTGATAAGCGCCTTGGCCTTCAGATCATTCTCAAAACCCTTAAGAGCACCTTGAACAGATCCCAGGGCGTCGCCTAGACCTTTTCCGATGGATCCGAAAGAGTCGAAGAACCCTTTAACGGAATCAAGTATGCCACCTGCGGACTTCCCGATGTTCTCGAAAGACTTCAGCACTCGGGTTATGCCTACAAATGCAGCGGTTAGACCGCCGATCTGTACCGCGTTCTTTATCAGATTTCCGAGATTTAGATTCGAAATCCAACCGACGAACTTAGAAATACCGTTCTTGAGGGAGTCCCAAATCGAGCTTAAAGTCCCAGCCCGATTGAGGTCATTCTTGAAGAAATTACCGACGGCTTGGGAAATCTGCGAAATTGCCCCACCGACAGTTTTGACTGCGGACGACCATGCTTTGGCGAATTTCGCAATCCAAGGTTCGCTATCTCCGGTCTGCTCAGACTTCTTAAAGAAATTTGATATCGCAGTTCCGAAGGACTCTAGTGTTGGTCTGATGTTGTCGATCTTGGACTTAAGACTGTCGAAGAATTTGGTGATGACTTCAACAGCCGCTTTAGCTCCGTCGGCAGCACCCTTCCACTTAGCTAGTTTATCGCTAAACGAGCTTAGGCTGTTCCCGATTGCATCTGTGGGCATCGCCCCGAACACCTTGGCGATGGACGAAAGTACGCCGCCGATAACGGCCCCTACGATTTTGAACGCAGCCCCGACAATCTGGATACCAGCCTTGAGAGCTGCGAATACAGTCTTGGCGACTCCGCCGATAATCTTCAACGTAGTCTCGCTAGGCTTCATAGAATCCATCAGATTCTTAAAGCCTTCCGAAATGGACTTAAGATTTTCAGCCGCAATCGGAGGGAAAACTTCAGCGAACGCATTACCGATCGTTGAAATGATACTCGACAGAGTGTCGAACGCCGATGCCAGACCGTCGATGATGTCCTTACGACCGCCCAGATCTACCCATCCCTGAAGAAGGGCGTTTCGGGCGTCAGATATACCATCGATCATCGGGGAGATGACGTTGTTGATGTTCGTAAACAGCTCAGAGGCTTCGTCGAAGTTGCCGAGCAGAATCTCAAACGTCTTAGCCCAACCAGAGCCAATCGACTCCTGGACAGTACCGATAAGCTGACTGAAGGTTCGGACCTTGGTAGCAGCTTCCTCGGCATTCTTCTGTTGGACCTTGAACTGCTCAATCTGAGCGTCCGTAAGTCCAAGAGCGGACATCGCGGCGTCATCCATGTCACCTGCCATGATTTGCAGGTACTTGGACATGACGTCTGCGGACAACCAACCCTCGGACAGGGATCCGTTGAAGTCCTGAGCGGCCTTTTCGGCATTGGTGCTGGTGCCCGTGAAGGTACCCATTGCCTCGGCGATCTGGATAAGACCTTCCTGCATGTTCTTGTTACCCATACCAGCGTTCGTAAGCGAGCGCCAGTCCATGAGTTTAATCGAACCTGTTGAAAGGGCCTGCGACAGCTGATACGCCGCGTTTGCGGCTGCTGAAGAGGTGGTTCCCGAAGCTGCAGCGGCGTTCGAGAAGCCCTTAATCATCGATGCAGACTCTTCGACACCGAGACCCGCGTTCGTGAAGAGACCGATGTTGTGGGTCATCTCCGCGAAGTTGTAGATGGTCTTATCAGCATATGTATTTAGGCTGTCCAGAGCACTGGTGACCTGTGTAAGGGTTGTGCCCTTCGAGGCGGTGTTCGCCAAGATGGTCTGGATTGAACCCATCTTAGTTTCGTACTCCCCGAAGCCGTCCATGATAGGCTTCATGGTGAACGAGTTGAGCAGTGTTGCGCCAGTTGAGATAGCTTTAGAAGCGATGTTACCGAGAGCGACTGCAGCGGCGCCAGCCATAACGCTAAATCCATTGGCGACTGCTTTTGGTGCTTCAGCTAAAGTTCCAAGATTGAATCGGCTGGCCCGATTCTCGACGGTGTCGAGACCTTTCGTGGCACCGCGCATCTCCAAAGCACGGTTGAGTTTCTCCAGCGTCTTCTGAGAGTCCATGACTCCCTTTGAAAACTGCATGTTGTCGAACTTGAGGCTGACAACCTTATCTTCAATAGACGTGCTCAATCTTTCACCGCCCTTTCAATGGCCTTTTCGATCTCCTTGAAGACCGGCTTGATGGCTGGGTTGATGTAGTCAATACCTCGGACGTATCCGCCGGTTCCCGTGCCGTGACCGTATTGCAGGCCGACGGCTACTGGAAAACCATTGACCACGTTTGTGTTGTACCACTCAATCTCGAGATAACCAGATCCTTTTTTGATCCGATAATTCCAAGACTGAGCGGTAAGTCCGGTGTTGGCGGGTGTCGCTGAAGCCAGGGCAGCTACTCCTTGCCGGCCAAGTGCATTTAGACCATGCACAATGTCACCTTTTGCTAGTTTGTTCAACCACTTTTCGGTTCTGGAGTAGCTGCCCCGGACAATCAGCTCTGCCATTTTGACTCAGCCCCAGAGGGTCCCACGGTTGAGTTCAAACTGCAGACATTCGACCGTGCGATAGCCGCAGTAGCCATCGACGGTCAGTTCGTGGCCACGGTTCTGGAGGTGTCGCTGAAGCGCTTCCACCGTGGCAGGTCCCGCAATACCGTCAGCATCGATGTCGAGACGACGCTGAAGTTCTGCGATAGTGTCGGAGCCGTCGTGAGGGTTGGAGACCCAGTCCCAGCCCGTGCCAGCACGCGGGAAATAATCCTCGTTGTCCTCGTCCTGGTCCTCGATCCAGCCGTTGGCGGGAAGACCCATAGACGCCTGGATGGCATAGGTCGTAGCCTCGCCCCACCACTTGTCGTTCATGGCATCCGCACCAGCGGAGGCGGACTCGGAGTCTGCGTCGGACCATTCAGGACGGAGTACACAGTCGATGCCGTAGTGACGCTGACGACGGTAGACGCCGTTACCCGCGGACTGGGAACCAGCATCTGACGAAGAGGTATTGCCCTCAATCGTCTGGAGCCAGCCACCGCCGAGGTTAGCCTCGACAATACCGACATGGTCGGTACGACCGTCGGAATCCCAATCGAACAGGACGACGTCGCCGCGCTGAGCGTCTTTGATGTCAACCTCGTTCATGCGAGACTTGGTGACGTCGGTGTTGTATGACAGACCGCCGATAGCAGCCGCTTCGCCAGCCATATCGAACACCATTGACACAAAGGCCATACACCACCAGATGTCGGTGGAAGGGCCTGCGAGCCACGGCTGACCCATACGCTTAGCCAGCCAGCGACCAGCCTCGGAGCCGGGTTCAGGATCGTTGGGGGCGTAGTAACCCAGGCGATAAGTCGCGTGGGAAAGGACTTCGTCGATCTTGGTCATTTACTTCCCTTCGTAGATGGGACGGTTTGCGTCTTCGTGCGGATCGGGGCCAGGAGGGACCTGGGCGTCTTCAGGAATCATCATCCTCTACTTCCTGCCCGAGAACGTCGGGCTCTGTTCAAAGCGGCACGCTGACTTGCAGCGCTCTTGGGGTTTGTCTTCTGTCCGGCACTCTGTTTTGCATTACAGATTCGGATCAGCATCAACAAACGATTAAGATGCCATTCCTCCGCTTCAAACGGAATCTGGAATGACACCATGTAGTAGTAGATCAGATCAGAGGTCATCTTTTCAGATGACTTAGACTGACCCGGTCTCGAAAGCATGACTGAAGCAGACATTGGATCTGAAATATAGGTCTTGATCGCCTCGACATGATCGCGAGTGAGGCGTTCAAGCATCTCAGGGACCTTATTCTGGTCTTCAGACATGCAGTCTACGTAGTCGAGAACTTCTTCAACCGAGGACGGAGGACGATCCACAAAAGATCGCTTCCATTTTGATTCCCAACGAACTACGGCAAGTAGGTTGTGTAAGAGAGTCAATCTTGAAGGAGGGAATACTATGAATTCCTCCGTCTCTCGGTTGAAGGAGGTGTGCTCAGGAAAGTCGAGCACTAAAACGAGATTACTCACGCGAGTAGCGCGAGGACCTCATCAGGCGTGAGCAGCGTGGGCTGGCCGGAGTCATCGCCGTAGAGCTTGGCCTCGATCTTCTTGAGCTTCGCGGGTGCGACCTTCGTGGAGTCGATGATGAGCTCCGCGGTAGGCTTTCGGTTCGCGACCGGCACGGGAGTGGTCGAGCACTCCCAGCTAAAGGTAATTGCTTCCGGAGAATCGGAAACCGTAGCGTAGGCTCGCTCGGAGGGCGCAGCGGTAGCATTGTACACGATATGCAGCTTGTAGCCAGCCTCGGAGTCCTGATCGTTGCCGATCTTGTTGCGGTAGCAGAATGCGAACTTGGCGCGCTCCTGCTGACCGATGTAGACACCCTCGGCGATTGCAGCGGTGCCATCGCACTCTGCAAACTCGTCAGGGTATGTCACGGCTTCGATGGTAAATTTCATCTCTTCGGCCGAGATGAGATCCAGGTACTTGATATTGTCGGCGTAAACCGCGTTGGACTCTGCGCCCTCGGGAGACATCGTCACGGTCGTCAGACCGTTCCACGCCACGCCGGTCTTGTACGTCTTGCCGGTCTTGTCGTACTTGTAGAGCACTCCGTTACTGACACCGGTCTCATACACGTGCTCACCGGTCTTGTCCCATGTAAGTGCAGTCATGGTCACTCCTTAATGTCGTAGATGCCGAACACGAAGTGGTTCAGCGTATCAGTGGTAAAGAACCGCTCGAACTCGGAGTGGACCAGCGACGCCAGAGCATCAAAGACTGGGTCGTCCGGGTTCTTGGTTATCAGGGTTATCTGATAGCGCCGATCTTGAAGATACGACTTGTTGTCGGCGCGCTTCTTCACAACCCGGTCGAGCTCGTAGACAATGGCGGGGTATGCCATTTTGACGTTACTCGGAGGTTGGAAGTAGATTCGGCAGTTGGGTGCTAAAGCCTGTAGTCTAGCATGGAAGTCGCTACGCATTGTATGGACCTCCGACCGTGACTAGAATTCGAGGCCGTTGTAGCTCTACCGAAGTGGCAGCCCACTTGACCCCCTTCCACTCGACATAGCGAATGTTGAAGAAGTTGTCGAGCGTGTACGGGTCTGCGATGAATGAGAACGTGTTGCCCATAGAGAGCCCAGGAACCACAGGTGTTGTGTTCATACGCCTCGTAAGACGGATGAGATCTCCTCTGCAGTTCCTGGGCTCAATGGCCTCCTCGAAGACCCCGGGCGATGTCTCACGCTCTACAGCAATGCCGACGTGCCCGGAGAACTTCATCAGGCGGCGAGCTTCTTGACGACCAGAGCGGACTTGACCTTGGTAAGTGCGCCAGAGACTCGCGTTTCGAGCAAGTACTTGTACTGGTTGAAGTCGATGTCGAAGTCATCGAACATCGTAACCTCGCCTCCCTTATCGGTGCCGACGTTATAATCGGAAAGGTTGACGATGATGGCCAGGACATCCTTGTTGCCGTCCTTGAGACCCTTCATCTGCGGGACATCGATGATGGCAGACACACCCAGACGATCGGCAAGCGCCTGCTTCGTCGGGTACAAGTAGTGCCCCATCTTGTCCTTCTGGAGAAGAAGGTCTGTGATGAAGGACTTCGCGCAGAAGAGTGTCGGCGAACCGGTACCCTCAAGGTCATCCTGAGCGCGGATCAGCTCATCAACGATGGTGTCGGGAGTGACCGAAGCCGGAAGATCCTTCTTGAGGCAGTACAGGTCGTCCTCCTTCAAGATCGGTCGAATATTTTCTTCGTTGATCTTGTCCGGATCGGAGTTAGAACGACCATCGCCAAGGAGGATGGCTCGTGCCAGTTCCTCATCCAGCTTCGAACGCATCTCACCCTTAACCCAGGCGATAGTGTCGAAGTCGGTAATATCCAGCAGGTCATCCCTGTCGAACTTCTGGAGCTTGTAGATGGTCGTGGGGGAGGTCGTGCGCTTCAGAAGCTTGAAGACCTCCTCCTTCTTGCGCGAACCCGTAATGTAGCCCTTGGCTCGGGCTTCGTCTGCCGTAATATCGGCCTGCATCGACTTGATGCGAGTGAAGGGGGTGTGGTGGGTGCCGCGCAGGACGGGCTTAACCCAACCCTGGTCACGGTCGATGAAGGTCGGCGGGGTATCGAGGTTTCGCGCATCCGGGAAGAGCAGATCGATGTTGGTAATACCGTAGGTCTTCTCGGCGTGTGCGATGTCAGCGTGGGAGAGACCATTCTCCTCGGCGACGGCCATAAAGACCTCGCGGAGGGAGTTCGCCTTGGTGCGAACGGCATCCTTGAAGGCCGTATCGATCGTAGAGTGATACAGGACATCACTCTCGTCAATCGTATTATCGGTCTCGAAGATGTTTGTGTGGCTCATGGGATCTCCTTCGGTATCGGATTCGTCGGACGGAATGCCTTCCTCAGCGGCTTTTCCGACTAGGAACATAAGGACGTCTTTCTGCTCGTCGGTCATGGAATCGACGACGTCCTGGACGGTCTTTTCGCCCGAAGACGAATTGTTGTTTTCAGATGTATGAGAAATGTGAGAACCGCTCATAATATATGCCTCATCTGTTGCTTCGTAGGAACCATCGCCGTGCGCGATGGCGATATTTTCGATCTTAGCTCCGGGATTAGCTCCCGACAGCACGAGACTGACCTCGACGATGTTTCCATGCTTAACGTCCCCGCCACTCTGGGTGAGGTTGTTGGCGTAAATCGACAGAGAGTCAACATCTCCGTGCTTGAGCAATTCCTTGGAATGAGTTGCTGCGGGCGTGTCATTGAAGAATCCATAGGCGTAGACGCCCTGATCACGATTCTCAAGCTGGACATGACCCAGAACATTATCCGGAGTCCCGTGACCATGCTGCCAAACCAGGGGCACAATATCTCCGTCGTTATCGGCGAAGGCATTGTGACGAATGGTCCTGCCGTCACTACACCGGATATCATTCTTGGTTGCCCAGCCCGAGAAGTCACATGCCGTATTCGTCATTGTAGTCCTCTTCAGGTGGTTCTGCGGACGGTTCCATGGAAGCATCGTCAGCAGGATTGATGTTCGGGTTGCTTAGCGAGTCACCGACCGGTTCGTCGCTTCTAGGAAGACCCAGATAGGATCTAACCTCGTTGGGTGTCATGATCTGGGTAGTGACCATGACTTGCGCAATCTCAGAAATCTTCGAGATCGAGACATTCTGGAAAGGATCCCTGAAATACTTAACCGTCTGACCCTGGGATCTGGCGGTCTTCGTAATGAACGTCTTAGCCATCGCAGTCGTGATCTCGGATACGATGGGTTCAATCGTCCGGTTGTAGTAGTTCAGCATGGTCTGCTCGTCGGCAGTGCCATTGAACACTGTTTCAGGCATACCAAGCATACCGTACAATTGTGTTGTAAGGTACTTGATCTGTTCGAGAAGGTTGTTCTCTGCAGGCCTGTTAAGTTGAGTGAACTTTTCGGCAGCGTCCATGTAGGCGATACCGAATTGGCCATTGGAGAGTTGCTTCTCGACATCCCTCATCCGCTTCTCGGCTTCTTCCTTACGTCGTTCTGTACGAACAGTGTAGGGGAGCTGGACGATGAGGTCCAGTTTCTTACCTGCAGCAGCATTGTCAATGGTGTCTAGAACTCGTAACTTCGAACTGAGTCGAGATGCTAGAGATCCACGGTTAGACGTGATTGACGCAATCGGATTCTGCACGATGGCGACGAGACGCTTAGGAATCTCTACCGATTCACGGTTACCAGTCTTTTCGTTGTAAACGTCCGCCACGATCGACGTAGTCTTGAACTCCCGGATCTTGCCAACTCGCATCGAGTAGATGTCGTAGGCATTCGAATTTACCGGACTGTTGGAGAATTCAGTGGGCACGATCGCTGCGGCACCTTCCTCCAGTAACGTCAGACAGAGATCCTGTATGAACGCTCGTGGAGTCTGATCGATGTTTGGCGCGACCGTAAGGCACTCGTTAAATCCAGTATCGAGATCCTCGAGGTAGGTCTTGTCATAGTCCGTCCGAATATGTCGGATTGACACCTTAGCGACGTCGACTGAGATCTGGTTAAAAATCGTGTCGATGATGTTGCTTTGAACTGTATAACGGTGTGTCGACTGAACTGTCGGCGCACTTGTTCGCAGTTCCATTTTGAATGGATCCTGCATGTCGCGGTCGGGGTTCATGAACGCATTCCATGCGTGTGCGAGACGACCCATAGTCACCTCCTTCCTATTCGAATTCGTCGCGATTCTGTTTGTATGCGACTAGGGCATCCATCATAGCTGCCACCGCATCGATCTTCTGATCAGCACGTTTCTTGTGGAGCTTACGGTTGCCGTTGGTGTCCGACATAACGATACAGTTTCCCATAGCATAGCTCATGAGCTCCTGATCGAAGTGGAGATGACGATCCTGTGCAAGAGCCTTCAGTTCACCAAGCGGAACAGTCTCCGTCTTAGCACCCTGAATGACCTTGACGATGCCGTACTCGCCGTGTTCAGTACCCCAGCGCATGATGAATTCTTTGGCGTTGTATGGGTCGAAACCCACCGCTCTGACATCATACTCGTTGTCTTCGACATAAGCGACGATGTCATCGTAGACTTCCATCATGTCTAGGATTGTACCATCCAGGACTCGCAGAGATCCTTCACTGATGAAGTGTTCATACTTCTCACGTGCCGCCCCGGGAAGCTTCAAGTGAGTTCTCGACGAGATGTAACATCTAGTCTTGACACCGAAGCTGTCCGCGGTAAGCGGGAACAAGAACGTGAACGCACAGAAGTCGTCACCTTGCGAAAGGTCGAGACCCATTGCACATGGCATCCCCCAGAATTCCCTCTTCCGAAGAGGCAGGGTCTCCTGGTATGTGAAGAAGTATGTGTAGCCTTCCATCGGGATTCCGAATCGCTTTGCCAGGATGTCGTTCCGGGCTTCCGGGACATTCTCAGCACGATTCACGTCACGCTGATAAGTCTCGTACGATACGGTTCTTCCGATGTTAGGCTGAGCCTTCATCCACATGTCGGGGTCGCCCACTTCGCTCACGTCATCTAGCCGATAATGCCAGATGCTCGTATGTGGATCGTAGTACTCGCCCTTTAGGATCTTGCCGAGTTCCATTTTGATGCTGTCACCAACGGAGTTACGAACGGTACCCTCCGAGGAGATAGCGACGATCATCCAGTCCTTGACCTTGGACGCGCCCTGCTCTAGTGCACCGACAACATCCTCGCGGACGTCGCCAGAGAGCCATTCGTCGATGGTATTAACCTTCGTACGAAGGCCTTGCAGCTTGTCGATTCGCATAGGACGGACTTCGATGATGGAGCCGTTGAGGAAGTTCTCAACGCCCTTCTTTGTCGAGGCTAACTGCTGGCGCATAGCACGGTTGCCCGTAGTGTTCTGGAGTGATCCTGCGGTGAGGAACTTGAACAGTGGTCCTGGTGCTCGAGCCACGGCGATACGGATCGGAGACAGTGTCTCCTCTGCCTGAGCCATGGTCGGAGCAGTGGCTACTTGGTGAGTCGAAGACGGATCGATGTTGAGAAAATACGCATGTAGGAACGCAGCATACATCGACTTGGCGGCGCCTCGTGCCACGATCAAGTACTGCTTGTTAACAAGCCTCTTCTTGATGCGCTTAGTGACGTAGCGACCACCATGACCGTCTTCGAACGGCTCGTACACGGACAGTTCTTCGAAGTAGAACCATGACAACAGAGACTCCGCCCACAATTTGAACGACGGAAGTACCTGCACAGGCTGTCCATCGGTCAGTGTTAGTTCCGATTCGCAGTAATTGATGAAACCATCGATGGCGGTACTATCGTAGTAGTACCTAGGGTTTTCGATCAATTGATCGATCCTATTCATCTCCTTGGAGATCTCCTGACAAACGGGAATGTCTCCTCGGATTACCGCGTCGCGAAACTCTGCGTAGTATTTTGGAGTTTCGGTGTTTGACAGCATGCTAGATCTTGATACCAGCCGCTCGGAATTGGTTGTAGAATTCCTTGTTGCGCTGTCGTTCGGCGGCCATCCTAGCTGCGGAGCGGATACCGTCGATACTGGTCTGTCGGACCTTGTCGTACACCTTTTTACCAGCCGCATGCGCCCGATCCTTAATGACCGAGTTTGCAGGGATTACACCTAGAGCTTGAGCACCCTTGAACGCAACCGCGGTAGCCAGGATTCCGACACCAACGTTCCTGTAATTCCCAAGAGCGACGTTCTTAGCGCCTCGAGCAGCCTTACCAGCGCTTTTTGCAGCATTAGCACGGCCTCGTTTAGAGCGTGCTTCCTTACTACGTTTTTCCCAGTCGGTGTTGGCGACATGGTGATCGAACGCCTTCTTGTATGAAGGATCCTTAGAACGTTGGGCAACTTTAGCCTTTATTAGCTTTCGTCGGTTTCCAGCACCCTCGCCATAATACATCTTGGCTCTAGTGAATTCCTTGGCGTCTTTCTTAGCTGCACGATTAGTGGAGCGCGATACGCCTTCGGGTCGGCTGCGATGAACTCCCCAGCGCATACCCTTAACGCCGTAATGGGTAAGCGTGATACTCATGACACACCTCACTTATAGTTTAATGTCGTAAATACCAGTATTCGCATACTTGTTGTACATGTTACGAATCTTGAGGTTGTTGCTGGTGGCAATCTTCTGCTTGGCAGTCCGGTACGCGATAGGACCTGCGACGATAAGGGTGAGTGCTGCTGCCCGAGCCGCTGTATTTCGAACTACCCAACGATGGGGGTGCTTCTCTTCTTTCTTTGCGATGGCCTTGGTCTTTGCGTCGCCGGTTTGCTTTGAAACCTCGACACCCTTACCAGTCCACCGCATTTGCTTACGGAGCTCATTCTGTCGGGCTTTCTCGTACGCAGCCTCGTGTTCGGTACCCCTCCACTTCGAATTGAGCTTACGGGTCTTCTTGGCTGCTGAATTTCGGGTTCGTGTCAGAATTGCGTCATGGCCTTTAATCTGACTCCTCGCGGCTCTACCGCCAGCGATCTTGGCCTGCATGCGATGCACACCCCACTTCATACCTTTTACGCCGAAGTGGGCGAGTTCGTCATCGCCGAACGATATTCTTGTAGGCATTGTAAACCTGCTCTCCGTGTTTGGTGAACATGATAGATTCTGGATCTTTCAAACGACTCACACTAAAATCGCCCACAGCAAACATGACGTTTAAGGAGATTTTAGATGCGGCATTCGCTAAGTTGTCCTCCATCTTATTTTGGATCTTGCTTCCGAATTTAGAAAGACGACTTTTAGGCTGAAGGGCTGCGTATTGGCGTTCGAGGTTTCCTCGGGTGATAACTGCCTGGAGTTCGTCATTCGACATCTCAGAAATGCGCTTTTGAGGCTTGTGATCGGTTTTCTTTCGAACACCCCATCGCATACCCTTAACCCCGAAATGTGCGAGGGACTCATCGTATAGGTGTGTCAACACTCATCCTCCATTCGAGTTCGTTCTTGGCTTTCGTGATAGCGTCTTGAACTGTCGCTGAAGCGGACGGATCGAAGAGTAGCTTCACAGAAAGCTTGATGTACATCAGAACTTCCTTGGGGATCGAATCCGAATCCGTGGACGCGGTGTATTCCGGAGTCTCAGACAGGATCTGACCGAGAGTGAATACCGACATATCGATGTGCCCTGTGATGGCACCATCGAAGGAGAGGTCGTCGACTTCGATACCGAGGTAGTCCTTGATGCTTTGAAGTAAGGTCACCATAGAATGTGATCTCCTTCCCTGCGCTCATAGCCGACGAACCTAGATGTGTCCAAGGTCCCGTAGTGAATCGCGTGGTGAGTGTCCATGGACACCGTGATTAGATTCTCTGGATCCAGAAGCATCTCATTGTGTTGCAATATGTCGTCGGGGGTAATCGGTTGTATGTGATGCACGTAAAGTACATCGAAGATTTCGTAACCTTCACACGCAAGATCTCGTCCGAGATCTCGTGCGATGATGTGGTTACGAAGATCGCGCCACTCACGAGATTTGTAGAACGCTTGATTCAGGTGTCTCTGGTGTGCAAACGTCTGCTCGCCTACCATACCGGTTAGACGCAAGTAATTGTATCGTTCCTCGAAGGTTGGGAGTTCAATACACTCAGAATACGTCATTCTCTCCACCGGAGTACCTCCGCATTGCATCGACAGCCTCTTGGACAAGCTCTTCGGTGCGAGCAGCAGAAGCGATGCTTTCTGCTTTGGCTTTCGCAAGCATCGTTTCTTGTCGAAGCTTCTCTAATTCGAGCTTATCACGTTGGCCGGCGAGTTTGAGATAGTGACTGATCACGGAAGGCGACGCCGTTCCATCTCGCAGTTGCTTCTCGGCCAATGACACCGCGAGATTGATCAACATGTTTTCTGATTCTTCGGGAGTGCGCGGGGCTTTAGCCTTTCGCGCCACTAGTTCTCATTCCTTTCGTCAGAGTTCACCCTGAGTTCTGGGATGCCTTAGAGATGGCGGACCAACTCTGAAAAATCCTACTGGGGAAGAAGCAAACCCAGTTCTCTAAGACATCACAGAACCCAGGGTCGGATATACCTCCGGAGCAAATACCGAG
>ERZ772965.2-NODE-2-length-46078-cov-8.82007_pt1 | contig 46078 bp, 54 predicted proteins | sample MGYA00511678_ERZ772965 | MGnify/ENA primary metagenome ERZ772965 (study PRJEB29015, sample SAMEA2738082) | human gut metagenome | biome: human oral; feature: human-associated habitat; material: saliva | place: China | collected 2208 ... | reverse complement strand
AATACTTACAGAAATCATTTAGTCCATCGGCTGTCCAGTCACCCCGACTGGAAAACGGGTAACTGCAAATAAGCCAAGCAGTTACCCGTTCCTATATAAAAAAGAGCGGGACAGATACGGGACAGTCCCGCAGCAATCGAGAGCAGCCGAGGTCGCAAAAAAAATTTTTTGACGACACATGGCAAATAATATCGATGAAATTATGTCTTACTCACCCGCAGAGCTGCGAGTGGGTAAGGAGACTTATGTATCCCTTTATGCTTACGATCCGGTGCTTAAGAAGCTACGACGCAAACGGTATAAGCTAAATCATATCAAGCCTGCGGCAGAGCGCAAGCGATATGGGCGCGACCTTTGCACGCGGCTGAACGAACAGCTACGGCAAGGTTGGAATCCTTTTATAGATGCGGAGTCGATAAAAGGTTATGCCAAGTTCGAGGACGCAGTCACAGACTGGATCAGACGGCAGGAACGACTAATGAGGGATGGTATAACACGAGAAGCTACATACGTAGAATACGCCTCAAAGGTTCGCAACTTGCTGAGATACAACAGCAAGCTGAAGGCGCCCGCTACATATATATATCAGATGGACGCTCGATACCTGAATGATTTTCTTGACTACATATATATCGAGCGGGGGAACACCGCAAAAACATACAATAATTACATACGTGTTCTCAGCGTGATGTGTAAGTTCTTCCTCGAGCGAGGATATCTCAACAACGACCCTACCGCAAAAATCAAGTCAATCAGCAAAAGCCGGCTACCACAAAAGGAGCGAAATATCATCAGCTCCAGCGACTTGAGGAAAATATATGAGTATCTAAGCGAACACAACAAACACTATCTCCTTGCCTGCTACCTCGAGTACTACTGTTTCGTGCGGCCGAAGGAGCTCAGCCTGTTGCAGGTCGGTGATCTCAGCTATAAAGATCGTGTATTACTAATACGGCGAGAGGTCGCAAAGAACCGAAAAGAACAGATCACGACACTGCCAGATGTTGTGATCAATATGATAATCGAGCTGGAGATACACAACCATCCGAATAACTATTATATTTTCTCAGATAGATTCATGCCAGGAAGGGACAGACGAAGCGAAAAAACTTTTCGCGACGAGTGGCTTAAGATGCGGCGCAAGCTGAAGCTCCCAGAGAGCTATCAGTTTTATTCCCTTAAGGACTCCGGCGTGTCGGACATGCTTGACAAAAATATTCCCGCTATCGCCGTTCGTGACCAGGCACGCCACTCCAGCGTATCAGTAACTGAGATATATGCGCAAAAGAGAGCGCGAAAAGCAAACGCGGATATCCTTCGATTCGAGGGGGAGTTTTAATGTTTTTCTACTCCGCCGTTGAAATTTTCCCGTCCAACCGTCCAACCGTCCAACAAAAAAGCCCCATGCCGAAGCTCTCAGTCGGCATGGGGCGGAGGTGTGATAAGGGCGGAGAGTTACCGCCCGAGAGCTATAGTTTATCTGCAGCGCGGCGGATACGCTCGGAGAGGTCGCACAATGCTCCTCTGAGCTGCTCCTTCTCGGCATCATTAAATCCATTGGGTTTGCCGTTCCCATCGATGCCGTCCATCTTGTGGTATAGCCATGATGCGGACTTCCCAAAATAACGGTGGGCAATGCCCCTCCATGAGATGTCAACCAGTATGTCTTGGATCTGATCTTTTACTCGCTGTTCTTGTATTACCTGTACTGTTTCCATATTCTTTTTTGGTTTGCCCCTCCCACCGAGGCGGGAGGGGTCGGTTCTTAAAAAACTTCGATCAGCTCGTCAAATAGTTGTGATGCATAGTACAACAACTGTGGGTGACCGTTTGGATAACTCTTTCTGTAGTTTCTAATCGCTCGGATGAGCTCTTCTTCTTTTTCTGTTAGTTTCATACTCACTTGTTTTTTATCACACCACAAATATAGTACGAATTTTCGTACTATACAAGTTTTTCAGCATTTTTTTTGATGGGTGTGAAAAATTTATTTGAAGAAATCCATCTGGGCCAACTCTTGAGCATTGCGCACCTTGTCGATTCGTATATACCGAAAGAATGCCTGCTCTGTTTTGTGCCCGGTAATGAGCATAATGCGCGCCGGCAGAATGCCGGCAAGGTATGCGTTCGTGGCGAAAGTCCTACGCGCTGTATGACTTGACACAAGAGCGTACCGGGGTATTGATTTACGATATGTTTTAGCCCCCTTTCTGTACTCGCAAAATACTTTGTCGGTAATACCGGCGCGCTTGCACAACGTCTTGACACGCTTATTGTAATTGGCCTGCGAGTCTGTGTATCGAACAGCACCACCATGCCGGCGTACAATCTCTCGAGCACGGCGACGTAGCGGTATCACAACCTTTACAGACGTCTTTTTAGTCTTGATGTATAGGGTGTCATTGTTTATGTTCTCGTCTCTGATCGCAATCAGATCGGAGTATCGAAGCCCCGTGTCACATGCGAAAACAAAAAGGTCGCGTATGATCGCAGACTTCTTGTTGAGTCTGAGCTTGTAAATACGCTCTACTTCTTCATCAGACAACGCTACAGTTGTAACCTCTTCTTCCCTGAGCCGGAAGTCCTCGTAGTCTCGACCGACCAGCATACCACCCTTCCGCATGCGGTTTACAGCTGCCACGATGGTTTGTGTAATCTTCACAACCGTGTTGTGTCTCAGATCGTAGTTAAGACGCATGTAATTAAAAAAGCTCTCGATACATATGTAATCAAAGTCCTTGCTCATCACGTGTTTGCCGATATAGGCCTCGTACTGTTCAAGGTAGTTGGCAGCATTGCGCATGCTCCCCTTGAGGGTTACCGAGCACCTCCTACACGCCAAGGAGGCGCGCAGGTAGGTGGTGATACGGGTGGACTTCATATATTTATTATGTTGTTTATTGTTTAGATTCGACTGGGAGGCGACGACCGTTGGGGGCTACGAGGTAAGGCCCATGTTGTTGGTCATCTGACAGCTCTGCTGTAAAATCTTTTTTCTGATATCCATATCCGTAAAGGAAGTATGCTACGTCTATTGCTTCTTTCTTGTTCTTTTGCCATGTGTCGCATACAAACTCACCTCTTACGTATACATTATAATGTTTTGTTGTAGCCATGATGTTTATTTGTTTATGCCCCCGCGCCGGGCGAGGGCGGTGGTTGTTAGAGGGTGGAAGTAGCTTTCAAGTCCGACTTCTTATAGTCGCAACCTTTCAAATACTGACTCATTACAATTTCTTTAGCTTCTTTCTGACTGCGAGCCATCACTAAATACGCAGTACCGAATGTCGTTGTCACTTTGAATTGCTTAATCGTTTTCATTGTTTTCTGTCTTTTGTTGATTTGTTTGGTACTTTTCTGTACTGCAAAGGTAACACAAAAATCAACTCCACCAAATTTTTCGGGCAAAAATTTCACTTTTATGTTACGAGCACCGCAAAACCTGTAACACAAAAGGCAAAAACGCTATATTTGCAGACGTAACAAACAAAGCAACAAAATGGACATAGACAGGATAATCGCACGGATACGAGAGCTGATGGACAGGCGCGGGATGCAAATAACGACACTCGCAGACAGAGCCGGCATTGCCCGTCCGGCGGTGAGCCGCCTCCTCGGAGGCAAGGTCAAGAACCCGACCCTTGACACATTAGACAATATCGCAAAGGCGCTCGAGGTGCCAACGAGGGAGCTTTTCCCCCCAGAGTCTACCGAAATCAGGGGATATATAGAGATGGACGAAAAAGTGATTGTCGTTAAGTCGCGAGCCGACCTCAAGCGAATAATCGAAGAGCAGCAAGAATAATCTCTCCCAGCAACAACAAAAATAAGAAAGCCGGACGCATTCATGTGCCCGGCTTTCTTATTTCAGAACTGCGCGCTTATCCCTTGCAGCCCCACACACTGAAGGGCAAGAGCGTGAGGCGAACGCCCTCACAGTAGAGGAACTTGATGCCTCCTCTGCCTGTCACTTCTCGAACGCATTGCTTCTTCAAGACAGACGTGTCCCCATCTTGACAGATAGCATTGAGCTGCTTGATGATCTTTTCTTTCTGCAAAAGAGAAATACCCTTGAAATTAAGCCCATAAGCGAACGAAAAGACCTCGTTAAAATGCTTACGCGAGGCTTTAGACGCCTTAGACATCTCGCTGACTGTGACGAAGTGTACGATCTCCGTCTTGTCTACTTGCTTTTGCTCCATAGCTTTTTGAATTTATTGATTATTGTAATGCCCCATCCCGAACGGGTGAGGATGATAAATAGCTAATAATCCCCTCTACATGCAAGCTCACGATAGCACGTCTCCCTGCAGCCGACAGGAGAAACTCCACGTCTGAACGGTTATCTTGAAAGAGATTTTCAGTCAGGACGGCAGCGCAGAGCGTATTTTTCAGTATGTAGAAGTTGCTCTCGAGATCGCGATCACCATCGCTCGTGTCCATCCGAAAAGGACGTTGCGCAGAGGAATAGCGTCCATCCTTTTTCCCAGCTGCTTGCTGCTCTGCATACTCTTTCAGATGTACTTGTGCTGCGGCATACAGACACTCCGCAAGCCGATCGGATTTGGTGCGTCCGGGAGTCGTGTAAGCACTCCACCCACCGGCTTGCATCCAGCCGGAGCCGTCTCCTGCGGCATCGTTATGGATAGATATGAGTATGACATTTGCAGAGCCCAGTTCCTTGCAGACGTCATTGATGCGGCGCACACGTGTAGCAAGAGCGACGTCTATATTCTCTCGCACAATACGCTCTGCCTCGTAACCCCGTCGACGCAGCTCTGCAACTACCTCTTCCGCAATCTCACGCGTGTATAGGTACTCCCGGAATCGGCCGTCGGGAGATCGCTTACCCGGCGTATTTTCGCCGTGTCCGTTGTCAATAAGAATCTTCATAACTTTTTTCCTCCTCTCTGGTCTCGCGTACGATTTCATCTCGAACTATCTTGCGCAAGCCGGATTTAAGCTGTAGCAGCTTAAATCTGTACGTATAATCAATACCGATAAGGGCTCCTGCGAACGTCAAAATCTCGCCAAATGCGACCAAAATACTCTCGTGTATGATGCCGCAAGGTGGCACCCAAAAAGCACTAAATAGGAGTACAACTCCTACAAAGATGAGAGCACAAGCCAAGTAAAACTTGGTAGATCCAGACGGTCTTCTTTTGATTGTCTTTGTCATTTTATTTGTATCAATTACATACCTGTCGAACTGTCAAGGTTCGCCAGGATGGGATAAATAATTAGCGATCCATTGTCTTTTCTCACCTCGTAAATGCTCCTTCGAGGGATGGAACGAATCCCCCCTACAATAGGAGCACCCTGCAGTAAAATACTGTTTTGGGAATTATTCTGAACACGAAACTCGAACCCGTCTGGGAGAGCCGCAGGGACGGTCATGTATACCGTTCTGCTTGTTCCATTCCACGTGATCCGAGCCATTTCATCCGTCACGCTGAAATTGCTCGACGTGATATAGTTGCGAGGCATAATGACACCGTTAAGCTTCGCCACCCAGGCGACTTCGCCCGCCACTTTCTTTTTTGCCATGAGCAAGTCAGAGGCTTCTGCGTGCGATAGTTTCGCTGCACCTTCCGACTGATTGACGACCATCCAGTAGTGCTTTCCGCGGATCGAGACCGCCCGAAAGGTTAGAATAATCTGCTCGCCGCACGCGATCTCCTTTAGAGCATATGTTCCGTTTTCAGCCCGTGGAAAATAAGCTGTACAGCCGGATATGGACGGATGCGAAATTCCGTTCGCCGGAGGCGTCGTTGTCGTTGTTTGCAGTATATCACGACTTCCGCCAAATACTACACCTCCTCTCAGATATGAAGCGGTAGATGCATTATAATGCACATAGATGCATCCATCGTATCCTCCGCAGTAGGTATTTGTAGAGGACTTGAATAGCGATAACTCACGTCCCTCCATCACGGCAGGGTCTGGAAGGATGAAAGGGCTGTTTGCAAACGCAATATCGATTGTGTCGCAGACGTATGAGTTCCCATCCTTTTGCAAAGCCTTTGTCTCCATCTGTGAGATGAGAGACATGTAGGCGCTGAGAGAAGAGACCTTTTGAGACAAGTGTGGAGACCCAAAGCTATCCCACAGGTCGTTGATTGACTGTCCGACCTGCAGAAGCTGCTGAGCTTGCACAGCGTCAAGCTCGGCCACCAAATCCAATACGTTCTCTTGCTCGCTAAGCATTATACATTCAAATCGAAATAATAAGTACCCATTTCACCGTCAGACAACAGGAGTCGGACGTCCACTGCCCCTGTCGCCGTCACGGTTTTCTTCAGCGTATCCGCGCCGGATGTGTTTTTTTTATACCATTTGATAGTCTTGCCGGATCCTTGTATTTGCTTCTCCACGCCGCCGAGGAACCAACGAGGCGTCAATGCCACTTTCCCCCCAATGCCATTGACGACCTTGCCATTGCGAAAATCCCCAACGCGGTCGACGAAAAGACGGACGTTTGAAAACTCGCCTGCGTCTTTAGCGTTGAGGACTATAGTTTTTGCATTAAGAGCCTCTACGGCAGCAGAGCCTGCTGCATCCGCCTTTTGCTGCGCGAGGGTCGCCTTGCTATTTGCATTAGCAGCAGCGGTGTTGGCAAGGGATGCCTTTTCGTTTGCCGACGCTGCAGCGGAGTTCGCTGCGTCAGCCTTTTGCTGCGCCAGGGTCGCCTTATTATTTGCATTAGCTGCAGCGGTGTTGGCCAAGGATGCCTTTTCGTTTGCCGACGCTGCGGCGGTGGTTGCTGCGTCCGCTTTTTGTTGAGCGAGAGTCGCTTTATTATTTGCATTGTCCGCTGAACTGTTCGCCGCCTGAACCGCGGAGGAAAAAGCCGGGACTTTGTCCGCAACAGCGTAGTTGTCAGAGTCTGACCCGTCCGCCTTCTTCCACTTTCCGGACACCGGGTTTATTTTAGGTGTCACGGCATCCTTGAAGTCCTGATCAGCCTTAAGCTTCTGAGAGGCGAGAGCCGCCGTCGGCTCTTTTACCTTGTTGATAATGGCCACAGAGTTGACATTCACCTTGCCAATAAAATTCTCGTTCGAATTGTTCTGCTCGACCTTATCGTTGAGTGTTAAGACCGACGCGCTCAAAGAAGCGATCGGTCCGGACCCGACCATCTCCCATTTGAAGTCATTGACGGATGTCGGCTCTCCTTTAACCGTTCGGAGGAATTTATATTGATAAGCGTTCAGTCCTTGTGCTTCCGGAGGACTGGACTCATCTACGCGCAGCGTATATTCATCTCCTTCATGAAGTTTGCACAGCTCGATCGTGTCCCAAGCCTCCGCGGGGGCATTGAATCGAGACGGGATATAGTTGCCGGTGAAGAACTCGATATTGTTCTTCAGAGCCACTTGCATATCGGACTGGAGCCCCTGAAGGGCAGCAAGGTTGGCCGCATTCACTGTGCCCTGAGACGCCTGAAAAGCTTCAAGGCTCGTGATCTTGCCGGCAGACTCTGCGATCTTTTGATTGATCGTAACCTGCGCGGCAGATAGACTACCGATCTTGCTCTTTTTGTCGCTTTCGAGAGCAGAAGAAGCGTCACCTAAAGCCTTATTGAAATTTGCAATCTCGGGCGCATTCTGGTTCGAATAATCGATCTCGTTGTTTTGGTCTTTCTGTACGATGACATTGACAGCGCTCGTTATGCTATTGATAAGGGCATCCTTGTTTGGCAAAGAAGACGCCTGCAACTCTTTAATCTTAGACAATGCGAGAGAATTAGCCGAAAGCGAGAGCCCGGCACCGTCCTTGATTGAGTTTACTATTAAAATCTCAGAAGTCATGTTCGTTTATATCTAAACTGTTCTATAATTCGACTGTCATCAGCAGCGGAAGTCTCCAGCCAAAAACGGATTTTGTCCGTCAATGCACGATTCACAACGATCTCATGCCTGCCGACCGCATAGGCCTCCCACTTAGCATCTGTCATACCATCATGCACGCCGGTCTTTGTCCTTCTTCTCCAAATGAAGTTGACTGCCGGTGTCATCTCAAGCACCTCGCGCGTTATATCCGCCCCGTTGAAACGGACACCGACGCTTAACGTCGTTGAGGGCTCCTGCTTGATGATCAGACCCTCCGTAGAGCGGATGAAAATTGAAAGATTTTGGGTTGACAAGATTGCAGTATCAATCGTGACAGCAGTCAGGTCCGTGTATGCTTGGGCTTGATTGAAGGCCTGCTGCTGTGCCATGTTCGCGTAGCCCAGAGCGGTTGCATTACAGTCCTCTCCCATCTGCGCCAGCTGTTGCAGCATCTGATCTGTCAGATGTTCCTTGAGCGACTTATGCGCGATGTACAGCACTTTTCCGTACTTGCCGAGCGCATCTTCGACTGCGACGATGAGGTCTTGAGCCGTATCGCCTGCAAAAGGATGCTCGACGAAGTACGCACGCAATGCATCCAAAGAAGCCTGCGCCTCTCGATCCGCGTTTGTGAGAGCGACCTTCACCACGTCCACAACACTGTCGATTATCTGATCCTTGCCCGCGCGTAGTGTCTTGAGCTGCGCGCTGAACGATGATAAGATCGCCGTGTTCGCGGAAGACTGTATGCCGCTTTGAGCAAGATACCAAGCCGTGTAATCCTTGATCAGCTTATCTATATAGCCCTTAAGCGAGTTCTGCAGGGAGCCGAGCAACTGATTATAGCCGATAACGCCCCATACGTTATTGTGAAAGCCCGCGAAGAATACCCCCTCACCGGCGGACAGAAGCGTGAGATCAGAAGGATGAGGGGGTAAAGAAAAATCCATCGATGACACCGCAGGCAACGAGGATGGTGGCGCGTCGAGTATCCCGATGTTCAAAAAGTCTTCGTCGTCGGACAGCTCATAGGTGAAGCTGTAATCGTAGATATTGTCCGACGTCGAGCTCTCGCTTCCCGATTCAGTTATAATGATGGACTGCAGCCCACCGTTTCGATATCGATATCGATGCGGTGAGCGGAAGAAGTCGAGCAACCACACCCGTTCGCGGATAGAAATGCTGCCGGTGTTCTGCCTCCAGCGCGCCGGCATCTCGACTTCGTAAGTGTGAGTTTCATCTTGACGAGAGAGGGTTTTATCCTCAGAGTTGATAAGTAGCACTTCTTCTCCACAGAATCGAGCCGTATCCATTCCGCCGAGGCTGTTCTGCCAAAAGAACCAACGCTCTTCTTCGCTCTTAGCAGAGTCGAGGACGTACTGCATCTCCACGCCGCCGGTGGTAGTCACTTTGTAGAAAGTGATATAGTCGTCGGCAGCGATGTCTATTAACTTTCGTATCGCTGCCGGTGAGACGTCGATGGTGTAGACGCCTGTGCTTGTCGTCTGCTGCGAGAGCCCCGCAGTCTGAATTGGCGTCGCACCTTTACTATTTGTGTATATAGTATACACGATGACATCCCCGGATCGGAGATAGAGAGTAAGCCACTCCGGCTGATTGTACATCACATATTTTCGACGAGGCTGCCAAGAAAGCGGATTCTTCAGCAGCCACTCCTCCACGTTGTCTTCTACACCCGATATGCCTCCGCGGATCACGCGGAACGACAACGAGGGTTGAGCAGCTCCCATGAATCGCACCTTGACATCCAGCATCATGCGTTCCTGCTTGAAGAGGCGCACGCGGGGGGCAAGCACTTGAAACTCGAAATAAGGTCGAAGCAAATCGGAGAGGTCGATTGTGACACGACCTCCGGAGGGGGTATAGTTCAAGGGTATTGTCGCGACAACGGAAGAGCCGGTCGACACGGAGACAGAAGCTGACAATACGGACTCGTCCGTCTCTACGGTTATCGGTTTCAAGTTGCCGAGATAGTGTCCCCCCGCAAGCCACAAAGCATCAAGTAGTCTGTACATATTCGCATCTCTTTACAACACAAAAAAACGCGTCCCGTCTATGGCGGCAAAGGACAAGAATTATAGGGCCTTCACCTTCAGACAGAAATAAAGGACGAAATAATCCAGATGCGGTACGTTCGGCGGATTGTTCCCATGCCCCCCACCCGGATCCGGCTCTATATTATCTGGAGGAGTGGTGGCTTCTGACGTCTTGATCTGCGAGACGGCATACACGTAGCAGCCACCTGTCGCGATCTGTTCAGGCGTCGGGGCAGGTACGACACGATCGCCACGCCGTTTGAAGGCTTCGGACAGCTGGTTGATAGCGTCTCCCCAGTAGTAAATAGTATTCGCCGGATAGTCGTTCCCCAGTCCTGTCGTTGGACCCGGGTCGAAGTCGTACCCGCTCGGGCACTCATACATATCGTCGGCAAAAAAGGTAACATGCGATCCCGGAGCGTGCTCTGGCACAGGGCTGAAACGCCATCTCCGCTCGATAGACCATGAGTGCGTCGGGAGCTGCGACATGGCCGACTTGAGCGAACTGATGTAATCAACGCTCACAAGATACCCGGCGTCAAGACTGCTGAGGTGCGGCTTCATCGAGAGAGATCGCAGCTTGAGCACAGAGATGCTGTCCGCCTGGGTACTGTAATCGATCGATTCGGGCAAGAATCGATTGCCGGACACTATAATCGGCCTCGCGGCCGACAGTGTCATCTTGTCGACTCCTCTCAACTGCACAGGCACCTCCGCCTCGGTCAATCCGTATCGCAAGAGTTCATCGTACTTTTTGCCAAACAAAGCGAATAGCCCTTGCTCTCCATGATAAAGAAGTGACTTCTGCGAGACGGCATCTATCAGCCCCCCCTGCCTTAGACCGCCCGATCTACCGACGGGCAGCGCGAACATGACAGGCAGTTCACCCTTGCGATCCTCTTTATCCTCCTTGCCATCTGACAATCGACAGAAGGAGTTAAGCCAGCGACCTTCTCCCACCTGCGGAATAGCGACATCGCTGAAGGCTGTATTTGTTAGCGGAAGCTGCATCGCAGGAACAGTATCGCCGCAATCGATCGCTTCGGGGTCGTAAGACTTGTGCTCATCTATATAGTCTGCTATAAGCGAGCCGACAGCAAGCAGCTTGCCACTCATGTCTCGCAGCACCATATACCGATACAGAATACCGGTTCGCACATCCACGCAGAGACCGAATCGCTTCTTCAGTGTTTCTTTCAAGTTTTCTGTCTGCTCGAAGCTTTCGTTATCCACGCCTCGGGGAAAAGAGGGGCGAATATAAGATGCGCTCTTGAGCTCCAGCCTTCGATACCGCACCGGATAGCTGAATGTCGGCTTGCCGGCAAGCCGATCCGTCATATCAGTACTATCCCCCGACAACAAGCTATCGAAGTGCACGAACCGGATAGAGGTAGTGGATTCGTCCACGACCCATCGAGATAGAAACTTACCCTCCACGGCAGATAGAAGGTCGCTCACCGAGCAGTCAGGGGCAAGCTGGAGCGGCGTTATATAGCCGTTTGCCACCGTGTCGTAGTTATGGTTCAGCAACACCATATCCCGATAGGGGTGCTCCGACAAAGCTCCCCAGTCTACGACCTTATAGCCGTAGTGTTTGAAAACGCGAGCAAGCAAGGGACGCAAGCGCAGGAAGGGCGTGAGCAGAAAGCCGGCAGGGATCACAGTCGACTGACCATCTATGTCGATCGTACGATCCCGGTACGCTGCAAAGACCCGCCCCGGGTGGGCTGTCGTTTCCTGATATTCATTCAAAATATGAGCATCCGCAAGCACGGGGAAGATGTCTATCAAGTCTTCATCCGTCATCTCATTCTTGCGTGCAACATCTTCGAGATGCAGCATTGCAGCTGTGGCAGTGGTATAGTCGAGGCGCGTGTACTGCTTCTCGATTACGGTAGACAGCTTGTCGGACTGCAGGGCGGAGTACATCTGCCCCAGATTTAAGACGAAGTTGCACTCGTAACCCTCTGCCTCGTTAGCAGAAAGCAGTGCCATTTTTGCCGGATAGAAAAAGACTCCATCCTGCAGCGTGACATCGAAGGAGGTCTTGATACTCCCCAGCCCGACATCGTGCGGGAATCCCAGCAGGCGGGCATTGTTAGGGGATGGCGGGAGCTGCACGGGGACGCTATGCTCCCCGTATTCGGAGAAGAACGGGTTGATGCGACTGATCTCGACTGAGAAGTCGACAGGGAGATCGAGTTGTTCTCCCGATTTCAGTTTGATAGTCATTACTTTTTCTTAGCTATGGATGAACCCTTGTCGACAAGCGCCTGCTTGCGCTGAAGCTCAGATAATACGACAGTCGAACGAATCCCCTCCCGACCTGCGCGCTCCATCGTATCGATGAATCGCTCCATCGCACGCACCGCGCGATCGTTGCTGCCGACTGGCAGAGTCGCCGGTGGGGGCGTGTCTACTCGTGATGCGGATCCTGCGATATATCCGCCGGACTGGTGACCGACCAGCTGCCGGCGAAGCACAGCCCCCATGTCGATGGTGCGAATCTGCCCACTGAGCTGAGCGGCATCAAGCATGCGGATGATGGGAGCGACAGTGGGGTTAGACAGAGCATCGTTGCTGGCCACCCACTCACGACTGCGACCTGCCGGACCATCGCCGACTATCACCGTCGGGCGATCTACATAGCCGCGTCGGCGCGGCTCGTGCATGGCGCGAAAACGCTTGCCGTCCTGCTCGCGCTCTACATCTATATATCCGCCATCCTCGCGCCCGCTGGCCACACGCATAGGAATGCCGGAGGTGGACGAAGAAGAGTTTCCTCCACCTCCCGGCTGGGCGTTCTTAACCTTCATGCGCTCCTGATTGGCAACAGCGAGCTGGAGCGTGCCGGCAGCAGACATGGCAACGGCTGCAATCGGTCCGGCAATAGGACCAAGTTCCGCCATAGCCCTCATAACTGCGACCGCTGTATTGGCAATGATTTCCGAAGCTTTGATGATGAAGTTTATATCCGCATATTTCTTCTGAATAGCAAGCTTCTCGGCTTCCTTCTTTTCCTCGATCTCGCGCAGCTTTTCCTGATTGCCTTGTGCTGCTGCGATCTCGGATGCATACTTCTGATCGACAGCGATCATTTCCTGCTCCTGCATGTAGCCTGCAGCGGCAGATGCGATTTCCGTCACCGCCTTCACGGAGAATTCCGTAAACCGCTTCCTCAAGTCTGCTTTCTTCTTTTGATACTCTTGCTCCTCGAGCAGCCCCTGGCGATGCTGATCACGAAGAGAGATCATCTCTTGAGCAAATGCGGCCAGCTGCCCGGCAAAGCCCATGCCCGCGATTGTTTGCAGTTTTTCCGCCTCGGCGTCGAGCTCGATCTTTGCTTTTGCTTGAGCATAGACCTTTGCGAGCCTTTGTCGCACTTCAGCATTATCCTTGTATTTCTTCAGCTCCTGGCGATAGTACTCATCGAGGGCAGCAAGCTTCATTTTCGTTTCGAAGTCCGGATCGACAAGTCCGAACTGCTGACGCATTTCGTCGCTGGCTTTGCTCGCCACCCTCGCTTTCTCTGCTTTTTCCTTTGCCTCTTGCTGCTTCCTCAACACCTTTTCTAAGGCCTTTTCGCCGATGGCGGCCAAGGAAGCATTCAGCGCGATGCGCTTGTCGATAACTTCTTCTTCAGATTTAAGGATGGCCGCAGAAGCTTCATCGAGCGCGCGCTTCTTGGCCTTGCCGTTTTTGACTTCGAGGTTCTCCAGCGTGCGGTACAGCTCTCGATACTGCTCGAGCCGAAAGTCCGCAGATGCTTTCTCCGTTGCTGCCACGATGGACCCATAGGTCTCAGCCGTAATCTTGCCTGCTGCCTGCTGCTTCTTGGCCTTCAAGCGGATACGCGTCTGCGTCTCCTCGAAGAGACGTATTTCTTCCACAGAGGCGCTTTTTACCGACTCGATACGGTCTTTTTCCGCCTTTGCAGCAGAAGCGGCGGCACCCTTAGACGTGCGCCCGAGATCACGAAGACGGTCTATTTCTTTCTCGATGCTTTCGATTTTCTTGTTCTTAGCCGCAATCTCCACCTCGGAGGTTTCCGGTAGCAGCTTCGCTTGCTCCAGTAGCTCCTCTTGCACTTTGATCAGCGATACGGTTGCGGCCGCCGTCTTGGACGCACCGGAGGTGAGAGATTGGGTAGAGGTCGTGATCTCTTTGTCGAGGGCATCTATCACAGACTGATTCTTCTCCAGCTCTGCAGTAGTCTTTTCGAGAGCACGATTCGCCGCAGACAAATCGGACGCGAGCCCACTTGTTTGCATCCCGACTCCCAGCTGCCGCATGCCGGATCCGGACAGCTTGCTGTTCGCTTGGGAGCTGACGAGACTATTGCGGAGGTCGTAGTCGTCCTTCGCCTTCTTGACAGCCGCACGGTCTTTATCTTGCTGCTTCTCCAGTTGCCGCTTCTTTCTGTAAGCCTCTTCCAGCTCCTCTTGAGCGGCTTTCATTTTTATTTGCTTTTCGAGCTGCTGGAGATACTCGCTTATTGCAAGGGTGTTGTGATTGATCAGTACGCCCTCTTCCGTGATCGTGGCGTTGTAAGACGGCATGATCTCTTTGAGCTTCTCGATTGCTGCACGACGAGCGTCGACGCTCAGCTTGTTGTTCTCGATCGTCTTCGATAGCACGTCCACCTTGGCCGCCTGCAACTGAAACTCTTCCGTCGCTTTTTTAGACACCTGCAGGAGGGCTTTTTTCTCGGCCGTAAGAGCCTGTGCACGCCTGTGCAGGGTATAAAGAGCCGCTCCCACGGCAGCAACGCCTGCCGCCACCAGGCCCCAAAGGTTTCCCTTCATGGCAATGTTCAGCATCCGCATCGCAGCCTTGGCGCGGAGGATATTGCCCGTCAAGAGGGCATAAGCGGAAGAAGAAGCGATGAGGGACACACGCTTAGCAGCAAGCCAAAAAGTGTGTAGTTTCTCCAATACGATAGCCCTCGTTACCGCGGCCTTATACACCACGATGGCAGAGGAGAGCGAATAAAACAACAGTGTGATTTTAGACCAATGCTTCTCGATCCATGATAGGGACCGGTCGAGGGTGTCGACGAACCCCGACTCGATCTTGTTACGCATATCCGAGAACTTGACCAGATAGCCTCCTATCCGCTCCTGCAGATTCTGCCAGCGTACCGCCCTGCGAACATCCGCCTCAGCTGCCGTATCCAGGCTCTTGCCCACCTTGGACATCTCCTCATCGACAATTTTGGTGACAGCAGCGACGAAGTCTCCTGTGCGCTTGAACTCCTCATTGATACGGACGGACGACAGCCCCAAGTTGTCAAGGATGAGCACACTCTTGCGCCCAAGCCCCTTGACAATAGACTCAGAGAGATACTCCACGCTCTCCCCTGTGTCTTTCGCTCGTTGCTGTGCAAACGCCAGCAGCTTACCCATGTGCTCGATCGGAATACCCAAGTTGTTCGCCTGAACGGTAAACTTCTTGAGGAAGTTGTCGTTAAGCAGCCCCTTTGTCTGCTCCCTAAGAGAAGAGAGATAGTCCTTATTCGCAATTCGGCTGAAGGCCTCATCGATACCCTGCGCCACGCCGGCAATGCGGATACCCTCGCGAACGAAATCCTTGATATTTCCGACCAGGCGCAAGAACAAGAGCACCAGACTCTGCAGCCCCACCTGATAGGCTACGGCTTCCTTGATAGAGGCGCACAGACTTTTTTGAGCCGAATAAGCACCCACTTCCACCTGCTTCATGCTGCGACGCACTTCTTGCAGACGTGCATTGAGAGCACTCCACTCGGTCGGATTGAGAGACCGGCTGGTATTGTCGAGCTGCGCTTTCAGCCGCTTAGCTTCTCGATGCAGCTCGCTGTAGCTCATATTCGTAAGACTGAGGTTGCTCCGCAGCTGCTCGATAGCGCGATTATTGTCGCTGATGGACTTGCGAGTCTCCAGATAGGCGGCCTTCAGATTCTTGTAGCTTTGCTGCTCCTTGCGACCGAGCACTTCCAGCTCGCGCATCTTTTTGAGCCGCTCCTGATTAGCCTTCGTCAAGTCCTTGTTTGCTGCAGTCAGATCGTGTATCTGCTGCTGTGCCTTACTCGCATTAACCGAGAACACGACATTGATGATATCATCCTTTTGCCTCTGTGCCATATATCCCTTGTTGATATGGCGCGAAAGTCCACAAAAAAGCCCCCATCCTAAAGGACAGGGGCGACAGCATCGATGATGCCTTTAGCGGCCATCAGAACAGGGCTGCCACGATGCTTAAGAGCAGGAGGAGAGCCTTCCCGCAGATGAGGAACAGAGGTATCGCTATAAACAACCAAAGCGGATGCAGGAACAACAGCCAAAAGAAACTCAAGCCGAAAAAGGAAATTAAGAAAACCCCGAGCACAAGATCCTTCGGAGGGAAGCCGAGTCGATTCGGCAGCATCTTACGAACAGCAGCTGCTACGATGGTGGTAACTGCAGCATACCCCAGTACAAACCAAAAAGCCTTGGAAAGCTCCGGTACCTCCAACACGTGCAGCAGAGCTACCACAGTCACAGAGAGGTAGAGCAAGCCGGCCAAGAACTGGCGAAGAGTCATATCCCACATATATATAAGTTTTAGGGTTGGTTGATTGCAGATAAGTCCTCTCTGATCCGCTCGCGCGTCCGAGAGGTGAACTCATACTTGAGAGCCGGAATCACATTGCGATAGAGTACGCCCCAAACCACGCGGTTGTAGAGCGGAGCTCGACCGGAGGAGCGATAAGCGGCACCCTTGGCATACTTGATGTCAAGGAAACGGGTATAGTCCAGCGTACGCAGGGCGTAGCGTTCGCCTGGCCTCTCAACTGCAAGCGGCACACCGGCGAAGTGGCTACGCATATAACCCGTACCGCCTGTGTAGGAGCGAGCGGCAGCGCGCTCCTGCATCTTACTGATGCGATGGAACCCGCTACCGACTGTGCGATGTATGAACTCGCGCTTTATCATGTCGTTCGTGATCATACAGCGAATGTACTATTTTTCCTCCATCATCCACCTGAAAGCCAGGCTCTGCATACCGAGCGGAGAGCAGAGGCGGAATCCCGACTCCACGAGGGCGTCATGCACTACGGTAAGGGCTAATCCCTTGAGCTCGGGATTGAGCGCCCTGATGGCGTCGCACACCTCCTCAGTCGTGAAGAAGTGCGTGGCATCCTCTGCATCAGACGGGCGGAAGCGTCTCAGGATTGCATCCATATACAGATGCAAATCCGGCGTAGTCTTTTCTTCATCCATTGTGCACCTCCTTACTTAAACATTCTTCAACTAAGCTCGTTACCATGCGCTGTATGTAGCGCAGATCGTCAGCGGTGGCATGTTCGACCTCTATAAAAAGCCCGCCGCCTTTTTGCTCGGGATGTCGACACCGCTTATCGTCTTGTATCGAAAAGCTGTACAGCCTCGCTCTCTTACCATCCACATCGACATCCTGCCGACCAACATGGAAGCAATCTGTGCGTATCATAGTCTTCCGGATTCTGAAGGGGTGAATACTCTTTGATATGAAATGCTATTCAACGAACTGTGAACAGATTCGATTATAAAGCAATCATCGCCTCCTTCGTCTTCTTCAGGAGTCCAAGTGGAAACACGAAGTGTCCCGGAAAGGGTGAAGCCCTCATTATCTGGCACAGAGCCGAGCATCTCCTCTATACACGCTCTTACCATCTCCTTGGGATCCTTGCCCGTCTTTCGGAAAAAGAATTGGTTTGTCGTTTTCATCGGGCACCTCCTTCCGGCATCAAAGATACGATGCGTACATCCATGCGGGCGTTGTCGCCGGATATTCGAAGCGTGATCTCGTCTTCGAACATGATGGTATCTACATCATAAGAGAGTAGATCATCGACGGCGAAGAAGTCTGTCATGACCTCTCGCAGCTTCGCAAGAATTTCGTGAGTGGACCGATGGCATCGCTTTATCGGTCCCTGAGTTTGGTCTTGCACCGGATGCGCAGCCGGTGCCGTCTTCTTGCCCTTGAGGGCGGTTCTTTTGTTTGCCATATGCTTTAGAATATTACAGGCGATGAAAAAAAGCGGCATCGCCTGACCCGCTGTTCTAAAGACTTTCGGCTTTGCCCAGGCATTAACCGTAGGCTACGGGGGTGCGACACCGCTATGACGTGTCTGTGGTAGGTATACAAAAAAACCTGCCGTCGCAAAGTGTGGCAGGTCATGACTCCCGCCGAAAGTTTTAGAGCACTGCAAATATATAGTTTCTTTTTGAAACAGCAAACGTTTTGCAAAAAAAATTAGCCCGCCACCTCTAAAAGAGAGCAGCGGGCTGTAAAAGACACGTATTCTAATAAGCAATCAGCTCGGAGAAGAATAGTTCTGTATATAACTATTGCCGGAGTGACTCTCCACGATCTTGGAAACAGGATGCCTGTCAAACAGTATCATATAGCAATGATGCAAACTCAACACAGCATCTTGTAAACGAGGATCCAACTCCAAGTCGATGACCTTTATCCCAACACTCTTGCACTCTTCTTTTGAGATATGCCGACTATGTGAATAAGAATTGTTATGATTCAGGAACAGGTTTTTGACCTTTTCGAGGTCAATGTTTGGATCGACCTCCTTTATCCACTTCTCGGCCAATTCGGCAGACCACTTGACGGCGTTGTCACACGTGGTCAGAAAGGTGGGATGATATTTCCCGATAATAGTTTGCCAAAGCCCCAACCTCGCGGGATCGACTGCCACCTCTCTTGATGCTCTCTCAAACTCATCGATAACAGCCTGACACGCAATACCCCCGATCTGTGGGTCTATCGGACCCAACGACGACTGTTTGCCCATAATGATCTCCCGGCATGAAAGAGCTATCATCGTGCCGGCAGACATCGATATCTGGGGGATAATCGCCCTGATGTCGTTATTGAAGAGACTCTTGAGATAAACCACAAGGCTCTCCGTTGCCGCCAGATCACCTCCGGGGGTATGCAAGATAAGATCCAAACCCTTGGTCTTATCCAATTTGTAAACTGCCGACATGAAGGCATTTTTATCCTGATCTGATATAGAAAGCCCGGGGGCATCTGCTTTCTTGAGCCAACCGGAATAGTAGGCAATAACGTTACGCCCCGTCAGAGCGTTGATGTCAGATAAAAACAAAGACCTCTTTTGATTCAGGACATCGATTGGCCTATCAATGTCTATGTCGTTCAGTATTTCGCTCCAGCTCGGCATAGGGCACTTATCTAATCATCGATGTGGTGTGGGTTTCGTATCCGGAATAGTCGTATAGAGAAAATTGGCAGAAGTTGTCCCCTTTTTTCTCCCATTGTCTTTGTGAGGTGAAATTTTGCCCCTGCATCATACGGTTACACCTTTCTTCAAGACTTTTTCTCGAATCTGACAAGTCCTCTTGTGAGGCAGATGAATCTTTAGCCATACCGGCAGCACCCCTACCGAAAATTTCTTGTTTGTAATCTTCCACCTCCTTGATTGGGGTGTTATACTGCCCTCTGGACGCTTCGCCGAATACACGAAAGCCATTGACGATAAACCGCCATAGGTTTTTTAGGTATGCCATGTTTTCTCCCTGTTTATGACAGGCGGAGCGACGAATCTCTACCTGTCCGTTGCCTTTTTACTTTGATAACGCAAAAATAAACACTTTGTTTTACGAAACAAGAAAAATTTTTCGTCAGACATCACACTTCTCTCTATCTACACCAGATGCACCTTCCCCAGATCTTCGCTCAAGCGGTGCAACGACTCCTCAATCTTGCGCGTAGTCGCTTCCGAAGGATGACGATGCCCGGAAAGATAGTGCCCGAGCTGACGCTGATTGATACCGGTCAACCTCGACAATCCGGCAAGCGTAAAAATACCGCTGAAATAAGACAATATGCTCGGCACATCGTGATGATACTCAAACTCAATCGAATTCAACAGCTCAAGATCGGCTCCGCTCACCTCTTCTTTCATATCCTCGAAAGAAAGCTCGAAGTCCTTGATAGCTTCTTCGGACGAGGCTCCTTCCCCAAAAAAACCTACGGGCAGATCTTCTTTGAAATAAACCCCATAACTGCCATCTACACCTCGCTCAATAAACGCTTTTACTTTTCTCTTCATTCCTTCCATAACAATTGCTTTTTTATAATCTAACCTTATAAGAGGATCCGAGGGGGAGGGGGCTTAAAACTCTGCCCCCGAATCCCTCTTGATACTTGCAAGCGTCCCTGCCTTTACTTCTTGGCTCCGATGGTTGCTTAGTCGAAATGATTTACCTGTTATCGGACTATGCCAGATCGGGTGACCATTCTTGGAGTCACGCAGGAAGTAACACCCTGACGCCTTTAATTTTTTCTCTAATTCCGAATACTTCATATAAACGTTTATTCATTAGTACACCCCAAAGATAGTAAAAATACTATCACGCGCAAACTTTTAGGGATTTATTTTTCACCCGGAACAGATCAATCAAACAGGCTTGCCATAGAGAGAATCGAAGCCGTCGCGGCTGAACGTCATAGTCCATCCGACGGAGGAGAGCTCCGGTGCATCGAATGGCACAAGCTGGTGGGCACGGGCGAGACCTTTATAGTACGGATCGGATGGGCACCGGATTGCGAGGATGCGATTGCGGATATCCACCAATCGACGCAGGCAGTCATCCATGATCAAGAGCTGCTCCATCGGGTCGGCGGAGGCATCCCTGAGCGGAAAGGCTACAGTGACGGCCAATGAGGCCTCATCTCGATACTGACCGGGGACGGCAGCTTCATGGGTTATCTCGCCATAATCGACGAATAAATACGGTACAGACAGTATGCCTGACACGCGAGAACGCACCTTGTCGAGGTGAGGGCTGAAGATAAACTCATGGACTACATCAAGATAGTCGATTGCCTCAAGCTGGTCACGGAGTTCGGCATAGCCGTCTATCGTGCTTCTGCCGGTGCTGAAGTTCTTTAGCACGCCGTCACGGCTGCTGAACTTTGCGAAATAAAGAAGTATCTCTCTAAACATTATTGCAGAATCTTAGCTACAGTTACAACATCCAGTCGCGACTTATCCGCGATCTCTACAATCTCCATACCCATTTCCTTCATCGAGCGCACCCCCTCGATGAGCTTCTGTCGCATCAGCTCGAGGTACTGTAAAATAGGCAGCTGCTCCACCTGGTCGGCCGTCCCGATCCCATCTGCGCAGAGGTGATAAAGCGAAGCTTCCATGCCGAGAGCGTATTCCGACTTTTCGCCCTTATCCGATTCGCCGGACCCACGCAGGATGGCATACCTCGGATGGCGGAAAATGTAGGCTGCCAGAGCGGAAAACTGAAAAGCGACAGCTCGGATGACGCTCCACTCCTCCGCCCTCACTTGAGGGTATAGGGTCGCGGAAAGTCTATGCACATCAGAAGGAGAATACCCACCAGGACAATAGAGCGTAAGCACGAGGCGCAGCATGGACTCATCCCTGCTGTCACTCAGCGCCTGAAGGGCATCGATAAAACGCAGAGCGGCGATATCGACAGAGAGCATGCCGCCAGAGGTACAAACGTCGTATCCGGGGAACGTTTGCCCGCCGAGCTGAACAGACGGGAAAAGCTGCCGGGCAAATACAGGCTCCCGCAAGCGAGCCTCCTCCTTGTCCTCATTGTAGTCGAACAGGAAGTCTACCATCCTCGCGATAGAATACAGATTGCGCATGCCCTCTTCATTTTTGATGCGGGTCGGGTCGATGTCCAGCACCAAGCAGACATACATGGACTGCGCCACAATCGGGCTGATCATACCCGCATGCCATCTATCGATAATCTCGATGGTCCCGAGGAACAGACGCCGGTCGAGGAGCGACCAGCGATTGGGGATGGTATATATCCCTGTTGCAGTCGCTATCGTTATCTGTTGATTGTTCATGGCATGAGTATGATCTTGTCTTCTGCCGTTGCCCTGATACCCGAGCCGCCGGCGTTCGGCGTGTCCGATAGGGCGATGGATACAGTCGACAAAGCGACTGAAGCCTCCGAGCGCAGTCGACTTGCCATCGCCGCTGTTGCTGTCGCAGGGTCGTATCCAGTTCGGAGCGCTTTTTGCTCTACAAAGAGGTTACGGATGACAGCCGGCAGCTCGGTAACGTCCAGCCGCTCGAGCGCAAGGGCAACAACGAGCTTAGCAAGAGCCAGGCGAGCCTGAAGCGTCAGAGCCTCATAATTGACAATAGCCGGATCCTCTGTCTCCTTTTCTTCAAGACGATCGAAGATGGCTCCGTGCTCAAGTAGTGCTTCTCTCTGAAAAGGAAGCGTTCTGAAGAAGAACAGATACGACAAGTCGATCGGATACAGGGAATCGAAGTCGGAACACGAAACTATGCGCACATTCTTCAGCAGAGAAGCCCACCGGCTCCCCTCCCACAAAACGGCGTACTCCGCTTCGCTACTGACAACAGACAAGATGGTATCCATCGCATTATAGTAGTTGTCAGTGTATTCCCTTCGCATGGAGTCAACCTCGTACCGGTACAGGTCTTTTTCGCCCGTCAGGCGCTTGTTAACGGACTCGAAGGTGATTGTCTTAAGCAGTAGGAGATTCGCGAATGCGGAGCGGATGGCTCCCCCCTCGCGTGTTGTCTCCGCAGCAGTAAGCAGCTTGTCTAACAGTTGCCCACCAACGATGCCGGCAACTTGCTTCTCCGCATGCGGCAGCATGCCCTGCAGGTCGTGCAGCGAGTTGCCGGCGCTGATACCGGGTGCGTATCGCCGCAAGGCGGCCAGGTCGGGAAAAAGGGTCTGTATGTCCATTATTCTGAGGCTTGATTGGATAGTCGATTTTCGGGGCTTACCTCGGACTGTTTAGCCGGGAGGGGGCGGAAGAAACCGATCCTGTACCCCTCTTTATACAGGTCGGGAAAATTGATCTGAATTGCGAGGTTAAAGGGCTCGCAGCACTTCTCATCATCAAGGGTGAGCGTCATTAGATAAAGCAACAGATTGTAGTATGTATCTGCTCCGCTCTTTGATATCATCCCGGGCTTGCTGATCGAGGATATCGATGGATCCAGTCCGACAGAGGATACAAGTACTTCGTCGATACGCTTATCGTGGGAGTCCAGAGCCTCTATATATTCCTTATATTTTAGGTCGATCTCCTCTATTTTCCAACGCTGTTCATTGCCAGAAGAGTCCATGAAGGAATAAGAGCTGAAGGCCTTCCCCTGATTGCGAGATCCGGACAAAAAGCGGGAGATTTGACGGAGCTGGTTCTGTATCAGCGCTGCCAAGTCCGACTCCTTATACTCCGTTCCGACGTTGATGCCTTCAAAGGAGACAGGCGACAGGTTCGCCTTGACCCTCTTCTCGTTCTCTTTGCATATCGCCTTTATCTGAGCTTTCTTCGCCTCTACCCAAGCATTTGGAATCACAACATGCACCTTAGCCGCCAGGGCGTTCTCGAGAAAGCTGCCTACATAGATAGGCAACTCGTTGCTTGTTTTCAGAAACTCCTTGATACCCTCATAGACTTCGTTCAGACCATACACCTCGCCGGGGCTGCCCTCACGATGATGAGAGATCGCGGCAAACTTATACTTCTCTACCTCCTTCAGTCGCAGCAATGGATATATCTTGTAGGTGTTCGAAGATTGCCTGAAGTCGCCAAACGCCACAACTGAAAAGTCGGAGTACGACGTTGGCGTTCTGTCGCTCTCTTTCTTCGTCGTACCGAGCCGACAGAATCTATTATCGACAAACTCCAGTCCTGCTACGCGTGGAGCACCACCTACGCCTGGAGATAAGGACATCCGCCACTTGACGAAATAATCGCGAAAGAAATAGTAGGACTTAATGCATGCAGCGGCAAAGTCGGTATATGACATATCGAGTCCATTTTCTTGCCAGCTCTCCAGCCAGGACTGTATCTGCTCTTGTGCGACCCAGTTCTTGTTTACGCCGTCCTCTCCCTCCTCCCCGGAGCGGAGATATATACGCGGTCCACGTCCATACAGTAAGCGCACCTGCTTGCTGATCAGAGACGGCATCAGGCGATTCGCCTTTAGTGCCGCTTCGATCTCCTCGCACGAACGGTCATCAACACCCCGACAGAGTAATCGAAAATCTCCGACTCTGCGATAAGAGTCGCTCTTGCGTCCTGCCGACCGCGACGGCGCAGAGGAGAAGACGGGATCATCAAGCCCATCGATACTGAACGCGATAACATCTCCATCACCGCTATATACACCGAACCGCCCTATCTGCTGTATCATATCCATTCCACTTTTCGTAATGCGAATCCGTCATGGGGAAATCCCATGTAGCGAATCAAAGCTTTATAACACATTTTATTATTACCGTCTTTGTCCTGAAACAAAAAGTAGTTTTCGCTTCCGACAGAAAAAGCCTCATCCGGAAGCGATTTACGCACCTTACAACCTGACAGGACGCGCAGGGTTACCCCAGCCCGACGCTGCTTGCGGCTGTATGGGTAAAAGGCGATAGAGAAGCATCCTTCTGGCACCTTCGAGAGCTCTCGAGCCCACTCGAGCGCTCTTATCCCTTTTATACTTTCCACGATGCGAAGCTAACGACGCAACACGCGCTTCAAAAGGACACCCCCACCCCCCTCCCGTCACATTTCCCGCCGGTGGGGCGCAATGCGCCCTCAACGGAGGAGACAGCGGGGCGTGCAGATTTCTCGCGTTTGTTTTTTCTCGGATTTCAATCTGAAAGAACAAACAGCTCATTATCAGCGTATTGTATTGCTTTTCGGTGTCAAACAGTGCTTTTTTTACTATGCGCACGAAAGATTATTGTGTCAATCGTTAGGGGTTATGCTATCGAATTGGAAGGTAAATCGGGCGGTAATTGGCTGTATTCTGCCGGCATTAGTCCGGAGTAGCGACCAAACAAGAGGTATATAAGAGCGGACGGCAGCTGTGTTGTGAGTCCGGCTTGATGCCGAAGCTGCACTTTTCGCTCGCTTGATTTGTCCAGCTCAATGCGACCGTCCGTAGTTTTTTTCGGAGACAACATAATGGCAGAGCACAGGTTAGGACACATCACGTCGTCAATCAGCACCCGAGGCATGGAGTTGTTGCGGCTGAATATATATAACAGCAGCTTGTACTGCTGCCAATGGTATATCGTCGCCCGCCCTTCGTCCATCAGTTCGACGTCAAAACCATAGCTTTCCAGCTCGCGCTGCAGCAGCTTGGCATCTGTCGTTATCTGCTCCGCATCCTCGCGACGTTTATTAGCAGCACGGTCGAAGTATAGCAGTAGGCGTTTACTCTTTGCATAAGAGCCAAAAAAGCGATGGAATTCTGCAGCCATCTCGGCCTGCCCTTTCGGGGCGATAGTGAAGAACTCTTTGAGTAACCGCATTGTATCAACGCTCTCATTCTCTTGCCCTACCACCAGTGATGCGAAAGCACCAGGGTCATACCCAAGTAATAGTTCGCGATCAGGGTCGTAATATTTTAAGTGAGAAGCGTTTAGCTCGAAGTGATCTTTCAGATCCACCTTCAGTATCTCGTTATACTTAATACTATCCGAAAATTGATGTTTCGAAGGTTCATACGCTGCGAAAAACCGGTCGACAACAGCGCGCCGACGAATTGCACAAATAGCCGTGAGAAACTCATCGATGTCGAGGGATTCTCGCTGGGTACGGAAGAACTTCGGACCCAAGATATCTTTGTTTACAAAAGAAGACGCACGCGCGTAATACGTAGCATTTCGTCGCATCTCTGACAGACGAGGAGTCCAAATCGCGAGGGCGCGCTGGATCTTCTCAAGCTCAAGCCTGATAGCCTCCTGCACGACGGGATTTTTTTCTGATTTGTTCTTCGATTCGATTTCGCTCTGTCTGAACAGCAGCTTGTTTACGTGATATGAGACCGTGGCAATTTCGTCAATAAGCTCACGACTCATATTGCGTTCATATTCTTCGAACCAATTGTCTTCGCCCAAATCGACACGGGCGGTATCCGAAACGCCCGTTATCCCCTGATAATAAGGAGATTGTCTCGCCCGCATGTCGGACCCACGCAGAGACGGAAAGAGTCGAGTTTTCAACTTCTCTCCCTTTTGGTGCTTCATTTCTTCAATGAAGGCGTGTACACCCGAGCGACCAGCGACAGACTCGGGTTGATCGCTTGATACCAGCTGGAGATGAAACCCGTTCCTGAACAATATACTATGCTTTGGATAGACGATGGGATATCGTGGGCGGCGAAAGTGCCCAGGGATCTTTCCCTCCCCGACGATATAGTCTACGCCATATTCGAGCATCGACCGGCGTCCGTCGTGAATAGGACGCGCGAACCATGCCTGGATGTTTGGCCAAATATTAGTTAGCAATGCGGCGTATGTTTTGTGCACGAGAAACCCGAGTTCTCCCGGCATAGAGTTCGCGACTTTGACAATGCGAGGACCAAATACGCCTTCCGTTTTTCCTCCCGCTCGAGCGACTTCCATAATCTGCACGTTTGCGTCGATGAGGTTCGCTCTTATCTGCATGAGATTCATGTAATATCCTTCACGGATATCCTCCTGCAGGGTCGGAGATTCGATAGGTTGGAGCTGTGTTTTTTTCATTCTGTTTCGAGCTCTTCAAAAGCCGCATCTTCTATGTTTGCGTCATTCAACAGGCGTATCTTGTCCGCCTTGTCGATTGGCAAATCTTCGAGGAATCGAGTATAAAAACCATCATTAGATTTTTTCGCGATAGCCTTGAGGTTCTTTGTCTCAAATCCCAGCTGCGTCAAGCTTATGTCCGGGGAGATAATAAAGACAGGAGCCCACGCGCTTTCTCGGTTGGCTGCCTCTGATGCGCGAACGCGGCATTCGTGCGCAGAGTCGTAGCAGCGCTTTGCCGTCTTGATATCACCTGCGAGGATCGACAAAGAAGCAAGGTCTTCATATTTATCCGCGAAATCACTCTCCCATATCTTCGTCGCGACATTGTTATCGATAGAGAAATAGGCAATTGCGTTATAAATACGAGATTTACAGGTACGTATGTCTACAACTGTTTTTTGCTCCGCCAGGATACGCATCCGCAGCTTGCCTGCCGCGCGCGAGATATTGCGCTCAGATCCGTATATCTCAGCAGCCCACTGAATTTGACGCACGAAGGCTTGCACCTCCGGCGTCATCGCGGAAGACTTTCCCGTCAACAGGAAGGCCTCCACGATGTCCGGATGAAGCTTGTGCAGCTGTTCCAATACCGTCATAGTCCGAATTTCTCTTTTTTCATGTCTGCGATTTGCCGCTCAAGCATACGGTCGTTTCGCAGTTTTATTGCATCCACATCTCCGCCCTCGGCCTGTTTGGACAAAGCTGCGTCTATATTCCACTCCCCGAGCACTTCTCCGTTTCGATATGCAGTATTCAGCGGATCGCCGTGCGTGCTCAAGCGAATGAGAAATATCGACCGCTCTTGTCCGCTAAGACCAAGCAAATCCGCGATTCTCTCGGCAGAGTAACCGAGAGAACCGAAGGTGCGGACTTTGGCACTATAATCCTGTTTCAGCAAAAGAGAGCTCTCTTCCATCTCGAATCAGTGTTATAGGGCTTTCCGGGAACAGCTGTCGATAACGACGAACAGAGGCGTCTACATATCCCGGGTCAATCTCAATCGCGCGACAAATACGATCGGTCTTTTCGCATGCGATAAGCGTCGATCCGCTGCCAGAGAAGAAATCAACAACAATATCCCTTTGCTTTGAAGAATTCTGAATTGGGTAACAGATGAGCGGGATAGGCTTCATCGTTGGGTGTATCGCATTACGGCTCGGGCGATCGAACGGCCAGATGGTTGTCTGTCTACGGTCCGAATACCAACGATGCGCAGCCCCTGGAACCCATCCATATAAGATGGGCTCATGCTGCCATTGGTAATCCTGACGCCCCATCGCGAAAGAACTTTTAACCCAGATACAGCACTGCGCGAATTTGAAACCTGCTTCAACAAACGCTCGACGGAAATTCGATCCTTCCGTGTCCGCGTGAAATACATAGATTCCCGCACCAGGCTTCATTACGTCTTTTATAGATTTGAATACTTGCCGCAAGAATGACAAGAATTCGTCATTCGACATATCGTCGTTATCGATAGTCATCATATCCTCCGTTTCCCCGACGTAGGACACGTTATAAGGTGGATCTGTCACACACAGGTCTGCCTTAGCTCCCTGCATGAGAGCATCGACAACGCGCTTAGACTGACAATCTCCACATATCAGCCTGTGTTCTCCAAGCTTCCAGATATCTCCCGTCTTACTTATAGCCTTGTCATAATCCGGGACTTTTATTTCCTCCTCCTCGAAAGAATCTTCCGGATCATCTGTGGTAGCGGAAACACCATAGTCGACAGATCCCATGTCGACATTTTCAAAAGCAACCGCCTCAAACGGGAGACTGAAAGAACCAAGCGTATCCTTATCGATTTCGTACTGCTGAAACAATAGCGTGTCCGGATTCATCGTTCCAAAAGAGGAATTGAAAGCAGCGATTTCTTCTACCGCTTCTTTCTTGTTTTCTGCCTGTATCGGCTGAAATGGGATAGGAGGAATATTCCATCCTCTTTTTCGGAGAGCGAGGAGAGCCGCTTTTCGCTGATGTGCGTCTATGATATACTTCTTCCCATCAGGAGATTCCCAGACGGTGAATGCATACTTGAATCCCCTCTCTATAATAAGCATCTGAAGATTCCTCAGCTTCTCAGGATCAGAAGTTTTGAAATCCTGCTGAAGCTCTATAAATTCTGACACATCTGCAGTAGGAAGATTGCCCAAGTTGTAAACCTCAATCGTTTTCATCTGATAATATTTTATTGAAGACCTCCATTCGGGCGACATGCTTGTCAAGGAGGCGCTGGTTGTTTTCCTTCTCTTTTTTCTTTTTCGGATCTTTTATGTATCCACGATAACGCTGAACATTCTTGTTGCATCTGGCAAACTCTTGAAGGAATGCAGAAGGATTGCTTTTTCGAAGCAACTCAAGATCACTGTATTCTTTTTGGTGGATTACAAGCGGATGCTCTCCAATAAACTCCCCCGTAAGGTTGTAATTGCGGAGCTCTTTGAATGCGAGGTTTTGCCGAATCTGGATTTCCGCTAAAGCGATTATATCCTCCTCTTCTGGAGGAGAAGACTTGTCGATCCTATCCGACAACTCCCGCATCAGACGGTAATCGTTGATGCGGGAGTTATACAATACAGTCGCGAGCTGAACCTTAGGGTCTTCAAGGTTACACCACTTTATCAGTGGGTACTCTTCTTCTTTTTGTTTTTTTGAGGTTTCGGCTCGCTTTTTTTTTCCGCATTCAATTCGTCCGATAGGTCTGATACCTGTTCCTCCAGATCATCGACTCGACCTTCAAGCTGATTAGCCTGATCGGCGACTTCTGATAGGAACGAGTTATCTTCCGCAGGAGCCGGATTGTCCACATCTTCTGCATTGTCTTCTCCATCGACGGGAGTCGGAGCTGGGGTGGGATCCTCTACGCTTTCGGAATCACCATCTCCATCTACAGGAGCAGGATTCAGAATTGCTTCCCTTCTCTTTTCTACTTCCTCTCTTGTAATAATATCCAACAGCGCGTGCAAGACAATCTCATGTCGTTGACTGGCAGGACGAACACAGAGGGATTCAGGATGATTCGGAGACACCGCGCGAAGAATTTCACGGTCCGTGTCTGCGAAGCGTTCACGCAAGAGATCTCTCACGTGAACGGCTTTGTCTTTGTAGTTATACATTACGCACCATTGTTTTCTCCGCCCGTGTACAACACAGGCTGGTAGATACTTTCGTTTTCGAAGGTAACCACGCAGCTGCGGCTGTCATGATTATTCCGGTTGTCAAACTCTTTCAAAACCATCGGCTTACACACGTCCCCAACCAAGTACGCCTTGCCCTCAGGTCCGCACTCCTCAAAAATCACGAGGAATTTTCCTCCAACGTGCTGCTCGATGAACCTCAGCGTGTCCTCGCGGAAACCTCCGAGCACAGCTACAATTGTATTTGTGCCGGAGACCGTGATGTCTCCTTTTGACCCCTTGCTGGTAAATTCAGGAATAGCATGACATTCTATGTTGGTAATCTTTGCTCCCTCCAGTAATGGGATTTTTTTGATAGCCCCGGGCTTGGATTCGTCTGCTGTAAATTTCTGTGCTCGGTCGACGTCAGAGGATCTAATAAGTCGTAATCGATAACCCAAGCTTTTCCCGGCTACCTCGATGTCCGGGACGTCTTTGATGTCGGCAATTGGTACAATTGCTGCGGTCGTCAGAGGGAGGGCACTCACCAGATTACCCAGAAATCCATGTGCCTGCAAGACTGCCCCCAACAAGAGTAAAGCGATAATGCCGAGCAGGGCAATCGCAAGTTTTTTGATTTTGTTCTTCTTCATATTGATTGAGAGTTTAAGACAGGGGGCAAGTGTACACCTGCGCCCCTGTCAAAGATTTATCGTCCGCCGGGAACGTTCGGCTGGAGTTTTTGATTGATCGTTCTCTTACCATCCTGGCAGCGCTCGAGCTCGACGAAGCCGTTCCCCTCGTCGTTGAGCGCAACCATGATGTAGTCCCCTTCCTTTTTCGGAGTGAAGGCGGCTGTAATACCGACAAACTTTCCGCTCTTGGCGATCGTTGTCGCATTCGCAGTGTGAGCGCCACATCGCAAGATGTAAGCAGTACCCTGCTTAGCATTCTCGATGTCGGTCAATGCAGTCGGAGCTGAGTTCTCGCCAACAAGGAAAATAAATCCTTTTGACGCATTCGCTGTTGTAGCAGCCGGCTCAAGCTTCACGCACGGCAAGTTCATGAAGATGCGCTGATGTGCGAATTCATTTGCTTTAAGCTCCTCATAGCTTGAGAATGGAAATCCAACGAAAGCCGCAGCTGCCCCTTCTTTCCAGACCGACCAAGCGATAACGGCTTCCATCTCATCTTTCATGCGAATAGAGAACATCTCGCCCGGAACGTTCTCGAGGAGCTGGATGTTGCCCGGCTCTTGAACAAACATGAGAGTTAAGTTCTCCATATTCGGCACCCACTCAATGGCAAGTGCTGTGTCCGGCACTGTATTCATCAAGCTGCTCACACCGGAAAAGTCCGAGTCCAAATGGTATTTCTGACGAATATTCGCAGCATACCAGGGCTTATGGCGTTCGTTCAGGTAGAGACGGTAGTTGGCAATGTTCTGGTCTACGTCGATGACGGACTGAACGTCTTTCGCAAACTCGATCACCGCATCGAGCATTGTGCTCTCGGTGTAACCGTCATAAGCAGGATGCTCAAGCGGACGAAGCTTGTTCTCATGCATGTAGCGGAGGAGCGAATAAACAACGCCTGTTCCTGCGTTGAGGTAGTGACCTGCAACGCCATCCTTTGGCTTGAGATAGATCCCCATGATATGGCGATGATTCTGTTCCGAAGCCATCTGCAACATCATGTTGACTATCATCCATTCGATCATGTTCCATTTGATCGGGTCGCTGCCGTTTGTATTGAGATATCCGATATACAGCCTTTCTATCTCCTTCATTTGGGGGAAATAGAGCTTAGTCATCGAATCATCCACATAGCCCATTTCGGGCTGAAGCTTAACGCCTCCTTTGAAGACGCGTCCAGGTTGCCAAGCTTGTGAAACCTGCTCGAAGAAGGCATTTGTCATAAGCTCTCGATCCTGCACGTTGGACCGAACAGGGAAGATGTTTGTCACAGCTAAACGCTGCAAGACATGCGCAATAAGAGCATCTTGCCGAATAACGACATATTGATCTCCAAGTCCTGCTTTCGACAAATCGGAAGTGTTCGTACTGAACTCTCCAGCGGCGAGTTTATTAGGATTCAGCATACCGTTTGCCTTCAAGAAGGCATAACGCTCTGCGACAGTCTTGCCGTATTCGCTTACAGCGCTACGAAACGCAGCACCATCGCGATCCTCATCGACTGCAGAGATAGCGGCATAACCGGGATTCTGTGCGATGCGATTCCACCTCTTATCCATCGCAAAAACAGGAGAAGCTATCCCGAACAAATATTTTTCGTTCGTCCCGGGACCGTGTACAGACAATGGCCGCGAAATAGTCTCTTCAGGTTTGTCGGGAGCCGCCGCCGCTGCCATCTTCGCAATTTGATTCTGCAACTCGGTGATCGTCGCAGTCTGAGAATCAAGCAAAGAGGTCATCTTCTTAACCTCTTCGACAAGACTCGCTTCAGGCGCTGGATCTGCATCATCAGCATTCTCCGCACTGGGCGTTGATGCGTTGATGATATCCAATGCTTGCTTTCGTTCTTCCTCGAGCCGGCTGGCTTTCTGTGCATCCTGCACAGCAGCAGACAGATCGATATTGTACTTACTCTTCAGCTCAGACTCGATACGAGTCCATTCCTCAGATGTAAGCGTCCCGGCTCTCGCCTTATCGACGAGACCGAGTGCGGTCAAGACCGCATTCATCATCTCTTTGAAATTCATATTCTATAGGTTGAGAAAATTGAGTGCTTGTGTTCTGGTCCTAACGGAATCGAGATAAGCCAATCCGGCTCGATGTGCATCGCGCAGACTCTGCTCGAGAGTCTGTATGCCATCTATGAGGCCAACTGTCAAGGCCTCTTCTGCTCTATAATCTTCACCACGCAGTACTGGGTGATCATCCGTCAGCTTTGAGAGAGCCGGACGTGCAGCGCGAACGGCATCGACGAATTGCTCTCGGATTGGATTGAGCTCTTTGCGAATAAACTCCTCAGGCTTATCATTATAAAAAGCATCCAGTATTTTTTTATTCTTAAGGTCGCTGCCATCAGCATATAATTGGATATCCTTTATACCAAGCTTATCCATCAAGCCCCGCATGTTCGTAAACTGACACATCACACCGATAGACCCCACTGTACAATTAGGAGTCTCAGCTGTAATTCTCTGCGCCGCACATCCTATGTAATACGCGGCGGAGGCACACAACTTCTCTATATGAGCATAGAGCGGTTTTTCGAGGGATGCGAGTACAGAGAAAAGACGGTCCAAATACCAAGCTTCCCCTCCACCTGAAGAAATATGCAAGAAGTGTCCGGCTATATTCGGGTTGCCTTCTGCTAAGATAAGCTGCCTCGCAAGCCTCTTAGACGAGAAATACCAATCCCATGGATAATCAGCACGGACTAAGCCACTTATATTATAATAAGCAAGGGAGCCTTCCGGAATATCTTGATTAGATAACTCTTCGCCGACGACAAGAGATACCCCTGATATTTCACGAGTTATCGCTGACGCTTTTTTTACAGTCTCTTTTGTATAAGAATACTCTGCGCTGCGGGGCAACAAGATACCTGCTGCAGCCTTCTGAAATTCACTCACATTGATGAGCCACCCGGATGCATTCAGCAAAATATCCAGTGACTCCACAGAAATACGACTAATATCTATATGCATACGCGCTTGTTATGCTGCGAATGTAGAGGCATAACAAGCGGTGCTAAAGGACTTTAATCAGCCGAATTGAGGTGTGATAGAGGCGTGCTTTAGATGCAAAACGGCCTTGTTAAGATGCGGAAGTATGCTTGCCACTGCCGGAAATTGCCTGCTTCCTATTATATATGTATCGCCATTGGTAGTCTTAAGACAGACGATACAGCGACGGCGGATTCTGAATTTAGCCAAGATCGCAGGGGCGGGGAGATCGATATTGATACGCTGATCTATCTCATAGCGAATCCCGTGCTCGCCTTTATTGACGCTGCTTTCGATGCTGAAATCATCAGCGTTAAAGACGAAAGGGAATAGCATCATTTGAGGAGAGACAGTCAGATTATCGAGCGCCTTCGTTGCCATTTCTCCCAGGATGGCAACGCCGATTTGGCTGCATAGTTCTTTGTGCATATATTCCGCGTTATTCTCTTTTATTCCATATCATTCTCCGGCAGGGGACAAATAGACACGCTTGGTCAGCGTCTTTTTCTGTAGCTTCTGGTTTCAGCGGTTGGTCGCAAGGATCGTTTCCAGCGATAGTAGTTCTTTCTCAGAGCTTCATCTGAGATGCTTTGAATATCGTATCGATTCATGAAGACCTCGATGGAAGCGATGTAATCAATATTGTAGCGATGCTTCTGCTCATCCAGATACTGATGCAGCTCAGCCCAAAACCTTACCTCTATAAGGCTTTCTATTTGAACGGTCGCCCTAACGCCAAGGTAGTTCCAGCAGGCGGGATTCTTTCCCTCGCGACGGTGGGGAATGGCAATAGGGAGATTGCCATCATCGATGCCGGCATTCGCAGGCCTCTTGCTTGTAAGATTGTATATGGTGATATACAGATCGTCCTTGTCAGGTAATCTCACAGCCTGAATCTCGGGATCCCAAAATTTTGCTCGCATATATTCTGCGAGATGGGGCTTAATGTTGATTTTCGTAACGACCATTTCGTAACTACCTGTATTACAATGATATGTTATTTTTTTTCGCAACCATGCCGAGTTTTTGTGTTTTTGCCTACTCCTACCTCATTTTTTTCGTCCAACAGTCCAACAGTCCAACAAACTTGCCTGTCGAAATTCGTAAACGACTGAAAATTAAATACTTACAAAATTCGGCCTGTAGGACGGTGCGGATACGGCTGTTGGTTCTGTTGGTCGGGCGTTGGAAAGCGCCTTTCCAACAAAAATAACCTGCGTCCAACAAAAACACCCACAAAACCAACGGCGACCAACAACGTCCAACAAATATACAAACAATATAACTATCTAACTACTAACTACTTACTACTTACTTACTATCGAACAAATAGGCAATTTTAGGCGAAGTTGGACGGTTGGACGATTTTTTTTGTGATTCTCCTTTTGTTCAAGGTGCGTTTAGGGCTATTTTCTCATTATAGGGGGTACGGGGGATTTCGACGTTTCGGGCGCACGAAGAAAAGAAATGTCCGCCTTCCGAACCTGCTTCGGAAAAGAAATGTCCAGCCGTCAACGAAAAAGCGCGCCTGTCAGGGGCGCGCTGTTCCGTTGACTAACGAATTCTGCTTGTGAGCTTACTTAGGCTTCAGACGGTCTATCATTTCTCTGTAGTTTCGCTCCTCCGCCGGTATATCACCTCTGAAGCGAATCGTCGCGATACGGGACCATTCTTCATAACATTCTTTGCAATACCATAAACGAAGGATGGCGATATAGTATCCCATGCCGGACTCTTGCCGACAATGATCGCAGATAGCAAAGCGATCGAGCCTCTTCGATACCTCCTCCATATTGGCTACAATCACGAGGAAGCCAGGCTTTGTTGTAGTAAAAGTCAATATCATAGGGCTTATCCAATCTCTTCGTGCGGATCCACGGAGAGATCCGACAATTCGAAGTCATAAACAAATACATAAGGATTGCTCTCCCATGTGCCTTTTCCTGAAAGCACATTTATCAGAGCGGCGTAAGCCTCCTTAGGGCTGCGACCGATTAGCTGTTTGGTTGAGCCTTTTTTGTCATAATAAGTTACGCTATACTCTGTATGAGTTGCTGAGTTTCCCCGGTTGTTGCTTGTCTCTACCTCTCGAACCCCTTCTAATAGCACCTCATCATCAGTGATATCTTGGAGGCGCTGTAGCCGCACATTCTTTATCTTTATATGATGCTGCATAAAATCAGGCTTCACAAACATTTTGTTGCCCCATCCTTTATGATCCCTATAGTTGTCCCATATGAGCTTTCGGACAAATCTTCTTATAATGCCAAGCTCGTTCAAGTGTTCCGTCATGTAATCATACGTATCCTTGTAAGATTGCGCTATCGCGACGAGCTCTCCGGTCTTATATCTGGAATTGACCCAGATGGGGTCGGCGGGAGAATAGAACTTTAGACATTTTTCGAGACGGCGAGTTTGGGTCTTTCGCCCCTCCAAGACTGCTTTTGTAAAAAGAAAGCGGTCGTTAAACATTATTTTTCGCATATAATATCTTTTACTCGGGTGAAATAAATCCAGCAGCTTTCACAGATGTAGAGATTGAAATCTTTTCCATCTATCCCTGTTGTTTGCATTCTTAGATTTGGACGCAAGGCGCGACCTTTATATTGCTCGATTGTCGAGACCACTTCTTTCTGTATTTCCCGCATGGCATCCTCATCTACTAAACATTCATTGTATCGCTCCGTGACAGCTTGAATACTTTTCTCGAGAATATTCTTCGGCTGTAACGCGTACACTCTAACGAAAAACTTTGCTCTGATAATCATTTTTTTTAATATGTCGAATGCTTCCAATTCACAGAATAATCCACATTCTGGTATAATTTCTTTCACAAAACAACCTCTATTTGGGTCTAATTCATTTCATGAATAGCACCCAGTGGGTATTGCTTCGTTTCCCACTCTTATGTCCAAGAATTGGGCTCTGACTTGTCAACTTCAAAATTTCCGAAAGGCGTATATCCGTCTCGTTCCACTTGAAAATGAGGAAGCCTCCAGGCTTTAGCACCCGAAAGCATTCCGCAAAACCCCGAGATAAGGTTTCTTTCCAATCCGCTCCGAGAAAACCATATTTTGTCATCTGCCATCCCTTGGATTCTTTTTCGGAGCCGGAATACTTAAGGTGTGGCGGGTCAAACACAACAGCCGAAAACGAGGCGTCAGGGTATGGCATACTCGTGAAGTCGGCGATGACATCTGGTTTAACGACAAATTTTCGTCCATCGCAAAGAGTTGTCTGCACTTCCCTTATATCTTGAAAGAGTACTCGAGGGTCCTTCTTGTCGAAGTAAAACATCCTGCCTCCGCAGCAAGCGTCAAGAATATCCTTCATATCATTCTCTGAAATCTCTGATTTTTTTATGGTCTTTGGGGCAAATATCACCGATGTGCATTGCGCCATCGGTCAGTCCATAATCACAGCTGACAGGATCCCCATATCTGTCCGTGAAACAGTGCGGGCAGTTTAAACATTTTCTCTTCATCTGAACATCTCTTCTGGTTCTACCTCTTCGAACATATCCCGGGCGAGGTCTATTTCGATCGTCTCTCTCAGTTGCTCGTAGTCGAAGACAACACAAGAAGTGTTGTCGAACTTCGTCTTACGCACGCGGCGGGCAATGTTACCGCCAACCATCGGTGGCATCATGCCGCCATTGATGGGGTCTTCCTGTTGAGTGGCATACCCGGCGGCCTCCGAGCTGCTAACTTCGACAGTTTCCTCCCACGTAAATCGCGTCGACGCGGATCGACCGATGTAGTAAGGCGTACCCTCCAGATACTTTTGCAACGACCCGATCGGCAGATGCTCGCTACCAACCAGACGCGCATAATGGGGGAATATGCTTGCCACTTTGAGGTAGAGCAGGCGCGTGCCGTCAGGCACGGGCACCGACTCCGAGGTGCGGCCGCTCTTGACTATTGTAACCGCACCCGTCCGGGGATGGTCTATCTTGTAGTCGCGGCCGGCTACCACCTTGCCGTCGTTTAACAAGGTCGCCACCGCTTGGAAGAAGCGGTTTACTTTGTTGCTTTTCGCGTGCGACTCTACCTGCTTCACCACCTTCTCCACTGCCAGCGGGAAAAATTCATCGTAGCCGAATGGCAGCTTCAAGTCGGTATGCCGCTCCATCAGACGCAGCATGGCAAGGAAGAGGCTCACAGTATTTAGTACACGAGGAAGAGCCTCGCAGCTGGCCAGCTTACCTCGCACAGCATCGTGCAGCTCCTTGATGCAACCCTGCTGTATCGGGCGGAAGAACTCCTGCACCTTTGGTCGTATCGCAAGCACCTGGAAGAGGAGGTGATGAAGCCCTTGCGCCTCATAGGACTTTAGTCTATCGAACACTTCTTTTTCCGCTTCCGTCCACTCCCCGTGCAAGGGGACGTCACAGATCACGCAGCGGTTCCCCAAGGCGCCATCATTGGTGTCGGGGGATTCCTGCCCGAGCAGGATGATAGCGGCATTGATTGGAGCAACTTCGACATCCTTGCTGTCAGCGCTCTTGCGTTTTTGTCGTCCTTCACCGTCGTAGGTAGCAGCCTTCAACGTCTCGATCTTTTCCGGTGGCAGGTCGTTTTTGAACTCGTCCAACATGACGGGTATATTACGGTTGTGCTCCAGCACGCTGCTGAGTGCGGGGATGGAGCCCAGATTGAGATTGAAGAAGGAAGCTTCCTCCGGCATGTACAGCGCACGGGTGCTGTATGCGATCTTCGACTTGCCCGAGTTTGTGGGACCGACAAAAAATATGGCAGTAAACAGCCTATCGAAGCTGAAAATATCGGAACGGAAGGCGCTCATAATAGAGAAGAGTGTCGCCCACTTGCCATTATCGTTCACTTTATATACTTCATCCATTAAGGCTGCCCATTCAGCGAAGGTGATATCCGCCGTACGGGACGGATCATACTTCAAATATTTACGCTGCCTGTCCCCTTCGGAGTCGTTAGATTTCCGTTCGATCCGGATGCGGCTGAAGGTCGGGAGGAAATAGCCCTCTCCTTCATGTTCCACAAGTCCGATCTCGTCAGCCGGAGTAAACCTCCAGTCTCCGTCCACTTCGTGATAGAGACCATTGCTAAAGGCGAAGAAGCCGAGGTCATTCCAACCGAGCGTCTCCAGCTCCGTACAGGGGCGGAACTTATCTGCCATCGAGTGCAGGATAGACTTGAGTCGATCCTGATTCCCATTCGTAAAGCACAAGCCGCCCCTTTCCCAAATACGCGCTTCGAACTGCGTAATTCCGAGCATCTCTTTCGAGATAAAATCCATATAGAGAAATCCTGCATGGTTTGCCACGCTCAGCTCAACGATCCGCTTGTTTTTCTGACTCTCGTCGTGCATGATATGCACGAGCGGACGCATGAAGAAATTGCCCACGCGGATGAAGCCCTTTCCCTTGTCGGAAAACATGTAGCCTATATTGCGAGTGCCCTGCTTATTCCGGAGCGGAAAATATCCGAAGCGTTGGTACTGCTTGCGCATCTCATCATCTTCCATCACATAAGCCGGCTCCTCGTCCATATTGATGATCACGGCGTTGCCGTCCTCGTCTTCGATGGCATTGCTGCGCTGCCGGGCCTCGTTGCGGCGCAAACGCACGAAGGGGTCGGCGATGGACGTAAGGGCTTGCTTCGTCACATCGAGCATACGGGCATAGCGCGTCATGTTGGCTGCTCGCATCGTGTCGTCCGCATAGCTGATCTCCTCTGCACAGCGCTGCAGCACCACGTTCCGGGTGTTCTCGGAAACCTCGTGGAAGCCGGAGTACAGATTGATATAGAACTCCGTCCAGCCATACTCGCGCAGCGTGGACACCAGGTGTCGATGCTCTTCTCCGTCTTCGCTCACGGTCTCATACTTATTCTCCCGCTGCAGGATCGTCAAGTCGAAGCCGGCACGAGCCATCTGTCGCAGCGTCTCCAGCTCGGCAGGTTCTTCGAGCTCCTCGCCTATGTTTATCTCTATCTGTGTACGCAAGCGATCTGTGATCGTGCGCAGGTCCTGAAGCTCGTACGTGGATGGCATGCCGGATACGAGTAGTGCTGGCGTACTGTTCCATCTCTCGCCGTACTCGTCTGGCGTCCACGTCAGCTCCACCGCCACCCGCTTGCCCTCCGTCAGCTCGCGGAGTTCGTCCATCCCGATAAATGCCTTGCCGGGCACTTCAGGGATGGCGCGCTTCGGGCGCGACTGACGGTGTCGGCGCACGGCGTCGGTGAGGTCTTCCCCGGACGTCTTGCTCAGGCGGGCAAGCGTCTTGATGAGCTGACCGGCCGTGATGCTGTCAGAGACCAAGGCGATCAATCGGCACAGATCGCCGATGACGTCCGCTTTGGCCATTGCGTCCATATCGTCGGCCTCGCTCTTATGATAGAGATAGGTGATCACATCCTTCGAGCTCTTGAGCGTCTTGGTACGCTCTTTCTCCGACGCAGCGAGAAAATAGGTGTCCGGATCATGCCCCCTCGGCAAGTCTATCACGCGCACGTTCAGACCCTCCTGCAGCAACACCTCAGCGTTGCGCTTCGTAGCCTTGATGCCTGCGGCGTCTCCGTCGTATATGAGCGTTACATTTTCGGTGAAGCGAAGAAGGAGCCGCGCCTGCTCGGGAGTCAAAGCTGTGCCGGATCCGCACACGGCATTGCGCACGCCGATATCGGCCATGCGCATCACGTCGAACTGTCCCTCGACAAGGTACGCCAGCTGCTCCTGCACGATGTGCCGCTTAGCCAGCCACAGCCCAAATAGCACCCGCCCCTTCGAGAAGAGGGGGGTGTCCGGGCTGTTTAAGTATTTAGCTTCGCTCTTACCATCAATACAGCGGCCTGTAAATCCGGTGATGCGCCCGCTGGGTGTGTGGAAGGGCCAAACTATGCGGCCGCTAAAGCGGTCGTATAAGTGACCGCCATGCTCGCTACAGCCTATCAGTCCGGCATCCAACATCACAGCATCGGCATGCTGCGCGCGCCGTGCCTGCTGCAGCAGGTAGTCGCGGCCGCTTGGAGCATAGCCGGTCTCGTACAGTGCGAGCGTCTCCGCGGATATTTTACGCGACGCGAGGAACTCCTCTGCGGACGGGTCAGTCACCAGGGAGCGATAAGTGTCGCGGGCAAAAGACAGAGCAGACTCGAGCGATTCGCGCTTGCGCTGCCGCTCCAGCTCTTCGTCCGTAAGCTTCGCCTGCGGCATCTTGATGCCCGCTCGAGTGGCGAGTATACGCACCGCCTCCGGGAAGGAGATGCCTTCATGCTCCTGCAGGAAAGAGAAGACGTTACCTCCCTTGCCGCATCCGAAGCACTTCCATATCTCCTTGCTGGGAGATACCATCAAGGAGGCATTGTTATCTGCATGGAAGGGGCAGGTGCATTTATAATTGGCTCCTGCTCTACGCAAGGCCACATACTCGGCTACAACCTTCTCGATTGGCGACGCGGCGCGTACGCTGTCAATGACGTCTTGTGGTATCGTGTTCATCGCTTATCCTCCATCGACTTGGCGATGCGCCTGTTCCGTTCACAGAGCTGCTGAAAGCTCATGAGGTAGAGATTACCCGAGTCGGGCGTGTTAGGTGAGCGGAAGCAGGAGCCGATCGATCCCGCTACCGGTATGTATTTCCCGTCATTCATAATGTGTTGTTGTGATGAATACGATGCTTGACTCCGGCGCGGGTGACCGCAGCGGAGAAAGCTGTTAGCGAATAGGTGGAGAAGCTCAAGTAAATACCGTGGCTGCGCACCGACGCGCAATAACGCACGCGTCCGTGTGGCAGTTTCCGGAGGCGGCTCCGAGTCTTTGTAGCTTCAGGGAATTCTGAGCGGATGGTGGTCTCCATCCAACTCTTAATCGATCGCCTCAAGTTTTCGAGGCGGAGGCGAGCGTTTTCGTAGCTCGAGCACGTGTCTGAAGGGGATACAACGCTCCCGCAATAAACATCTTTTTCTGTGTAAGGCATAACAGAATGGTATTTGTTAGGGCTGTAAAAAAGCGAGGGTACAGCCTTTCCCTCTGCCTTACACTCACGCGGAGCAGTCGGCGCATTAACGCTCGACGAGGGGGTACTGTACCCATATGTATTCGGATGCGGACATAAAAAATCCTCTCCGAAAATTGAAGCGGCATCCCGCTCCGCGTTTGTGTAAGGCATTGCAAACATAGAAATATTTTTCGGAATACCGCAAGTGGGATACATAAATCAGTGCTTGTCCTCCTTGCCTAAGAGTTTAAGCACGATCTCTCTTTCAGCTCGAGCACCGGCGTCGAAGGCAGTGCGGAAAGATTCTGCTTCGCCCTTCGGGATATTCCAATACTGGCAATAAGCCTCAAACTTCGCGCCGAGATATGCTTGTGCTTCATCAAGCACTCGCTCTCGCAATTCTTCATCATTCTCTTTCATATCGCTTCTTCTTGTTTAATGAAATCCGGATTATCGAAAAGGGACTGCTGAAGGGCTCCGATAAGCTCTACCCCTGTCAGACCTAACTCTTCCGCCACTTTTTTACAGACATCCACCGATGCCCTGACTTCCCCGCGGTACATCTTCCAAAAAAGGTTGCGGGATATACCCGTCCTCGCATAGAAATCCTCCGACGGGGTGAAGTACTCCGGGTGTCCATTGAATTTTCCTCTAACGATCGAGAGTAGAGGGTTCTCCCGATCCGGCACCACAGCCCGTATGGTTATTCGCATACGGTGGATTTTTAGCCTGATGGCGGTCTCGCTGCGCTTTAGCCTGCGCACGAGCTCGCTCATCGGCATTGATCCGAGATTTTCTTTCAAGAAGTCTTCTTCTGACTTCAGCCACGGGAGCGTCATCATATCGGGTGAAATGTTTTATCTCGTTATCGAAATATCCGCCATGGCCCTCTGCGAGGTATAGCCAGAGGACGGATATAAATCTTTTTCGCGTTTGTGGTGTGCACCTGCTCTCGATGTCGAGAGGCACGTAGGGAGGATGGCGAAGGACGGCGGCGTACACCCGATCTACATAAGCGCGAAACTCCTCCTTACCCATTTCGGCTGCGAGTTCGTCGATGTCCGCGAAGCTCGTCGGGAGTAGCCGCCGGTTTCCTTCTGTCCCTACCACAGGATATTGCTATGACACATGTGTGTCAATTAGTGTTTGTATTCGATTGCGATACTCTTCGAAGCGCTCGAAGGGGAGCCATACGACAATAGAGTATTCCGAGAAAGCTTCTATTTCGATCCGCTGGTCGATACTCAAGATCGCCGGCTCAAGTATTCTAATTTGCCGGATGACAGAAGCAGCACCCGGACGGCGAATGATCGCTATTTTTTTCATTCCTCTCATCCGACTATCTCCCGTTCTATCTCTATCTTCATACGCACGAGTTCGGGGTCGGGAGTGATACCCTGCCTCCTACACTCATTGATATGCATACATATCGCCTCGATCAGAGACCCGACCGTGTCAGTGGATATACCCATTATATTGAGGCCGCCTTGTCCATCTTGCTCAACATACATGCTCTTCCTTTTTAGAGACACATCTTGATACCATTCTATTTATTTTCTCGTATCCACTTACAGCTTTAATCATAGCTTCAGCGAAGCTTGAATCGCTCATCATACTATAAAGAGTAAGCTTAGTCAACATCTCATCTGATCCTCTCACTGAGACCGAACAGGTCTCCTCATCCGCATACATGAAGAGGACACATCGTCCTTTTAACTCATCGGGAGGAAGCGTATCTACAACAGCTGCAATCCTTTTCACTTTTTCTTCTATTCCATCCATCTTTTCTCTGCCCGCATTAAGCCGGGGGGGCGGGCGATCCCTTTTTGTTTTGTAATCGAGAGCGACCTGAGTCGCGTTAGTGGCAAGGCGTGGAGTCGAACCACGCACGTAGTGATGGAGGTCAAAAACCCGAAAAAAACCTCGGCAGGTCGACCCAAATACACCTACCCCGTTCTTGCCATTGTCGCCCTGTACCTTCACAGGCATTTAGGCGACTCTTCTATGAGAAAACCACTTACAGTATTCACCGCTGTGCGTACTCTTTCGCCGACAAGGCAACCTTGTCGGGGCTGCCGTCTGTTTGCCTTCCCCCGCGTTCGAGAGCAGCGCGGCGGATAGCGATAGCCTTATCGCCGCCACGCTTGAAGTTCAGCGCAGCCCGAACGAACTGCACCGACACCCCAAACTCCTCACTCAACGCCAACTTCACGGAGGCTTCTATCATTATTCTGATCATTATTTTCTTAGCTTCATTGTGCGGTTTCCGCACGAAACACATCGCAAATATAGAACATGTTGCGAAAACTCGCAACACTTTGGTGCGAATTTTCGCAAACATGGTGCGAAAGCTGTCTGGTGATACTTTTTTAATCACTATAATTTTAATAGTTATGAGTAATGCAATTGATTTCGAGAAGAAGGTTATAGAAAACATCTTCAAAATCGCTTACGAAAAGGGCTATAAGGAGCAAGTGATAGCCGACGCGCTGAACCTTGACCGTACAGTATCCAGCAAAATCAAAAGCGGAGCTAAGGTGCTGCGCATATCGATGCTGCCGGATATCGCACGTGCCCTTGAGGTCGATGTAGTAGACCTCTTTACTTATCCGGAGAAGTACACGAAAGAGATCGGTGCAGACACGCTCGAAGAGCAAGTATCAGTAACCTTCCATGTTCCGGCATCTATGAGGAAGGCGCTATTGGATATGGTATGTCAAAAAGACGAATCAGACGAGAGTGAACAAGCTCAAACAACTTAATTCAATAAGAATAGTATGAAACTGATCAAGTTTAAGGATGCGAACTATGTAGACAAGAATCACGTCACCCTCGAAAGCGTAAAAGACATCGTAATTCCTGTGGCTGCAATCATTAGTATTGAACGCAACAGGAACGACTATGATTCTTTCAAAGATCGTGCTATAATCAATCTGAAAGGCGGCAAACGCATACGCATCAACCATACGAGTTACAAAGAAGTTGAGAGCATTATTGCCGGGGCACTATCGGGACAATAAGCCCTCCAACCAGCATCCGACCGATACTGATTTTCAAATACTTACAGAAATCATTTAGTCCATCGGCTGTCCAGTCACCCCGACTGGAAAAAGAGAAAAAGGCAGATATTGACTCAATATTTGCCTTTTATTTTTGATTTATTCCGTCTGTTATTTTGCTCGGCTTATTCTTTTTTCGCAGCTCCGCCTATAAATGATATATAAAAGTTATAGGTAGATTATTTCCCTTTGGTCAGGTAGTAAGAGCGCAGATCGGACGGGAGCTTTTCTATGGCATAGCGGAGAGCTGTCCGTGGCATAGTGGCGGCATGTTTGTCAAGGAAAGCAAGCAGGAGCCGTTCTTGCTTTTTACCCATCTCACGCAGCATCCAGCCTACTGCTTTATGAATGAGATCGTGTGGGTGGTGGAGCAATCGCTCGGCAATGCGAATGGTAGCTTCGTACTCTCCGTATCGGATCAGTCGCCAATTGGCTACCATCGCTATTCGTTGTTCCCACAACAAGCATGAATCGGCCAATCTATCCAGCAAGGCATTGCCTTCGATGGGATGAGCATGGACATATTCGCCTACTATTCCGGGTGCGGATACATCGACCAAGTCCCAGTTATTGATCATAGTCGTATGGCTCAGATAGGAGGCTAATAGCCCCTCCCGTACTGCTTCCGACCGAGCACGTCTGTATAGTTCGGTCATGCCGATAAGTGCGAGATGCCGCACCTCGTGATAAGGCTGTTGCAGCAAAAGAGCGAGGATTTCCACCCTCCAAGGCCTATGTGTCTTCTCATAAGCGCGAATGTCGGGAACGGATATTCCGAGGAAAAGGTCTCCCTCAGCATATTCGCCCGGAGCAGTCTTAAAAAACCGCTGCATCTGTCCGGCACGCTCAGGATTACCGATACTTTCAAAATGCGCAGTTACTGCTTGGGCGGTCAGTTGGCTATGATCCATAAGGCTTTACCTCGCTACTTCGATTGGGTTGCAGCCATTTCTTCCAGTAGCACCGAAGCAATTCGTCGGCTTGTTTCCCGCACCGCCTCGGATATACATAACGGTCTCTCTCCAAAATCTGCAACGGACAGAGGTGGATGGATCGTCAGCGTCAAGCGATGAGGGCGTGGGATGAGTTTCCCTGATGGAAGCACGCGATACGAGCCATCCAACGAAACGGGAATAATGGGTACACCCAATTCGTCCGCCATCAGGAAGCCGCCCTTTTTAAAGCGAGCCAGCCGGCCGTTGCGAGTACGACTACCCTCCGGGAAAATAAAAATGGAAGTGCCTTCCGCCAAAACACGCTTGGCCTGATCCATAGTGTGAGCAATAGAGGAAGGGCGAGTATCATCGACAAATACGAATCCGGCCGACCGGCATGCATAGCCTACGAAAGGTAATTTACGAATACCTTCTTTCAATACCCATTTGAAAGGAATACCGAGATAGCCGTACATCATGAAAATATCGCAAGCGCCTTGGTGATTGGCCATAACGACGAAAGGCCCTTTGCCCGGGATATGCTCTCGCCCTCTGACTCGAATGGGGCACAAAAAGAGGAATAGCGTACATCGCGACCACAACATCCCGGGATAATAACTGAATATTCTACTGCCTCCCAGCATGCAGCCTACAGTGGTAGTCAGTGCTGTCAATATAGTGAGCAGGAGGAAAAGAGGGGCGCCGATCAGGCAGAAATAGATGAGAAAAAGAAAGCGTCCGATAGTATTCATCTTTTTCGTATTGATTACGGACAAAAGTAATGAATCTTTCGTGCAATAATTTCT
>ERZ772965.1-NODE-1-length-184602-cov-6.18061_pt1 | contig 184602 bp, 207 predicted proteins | sample MGYA00511678_ERZ772965 | MGnify/ENA primary metagenome ERZ772965 (study PRJEB29015, sample SAMEA2738082) | human gut metagenome | biome: human oral; feature: human-associated habitat; material: saliva | place: China | collected 2208 ... | reverse complement strand
TAGTTGAGCAAATGCTTAACTGTAAAAATAAAGGCAGATTCGATTTGAATCGTTTAGAGCCATATAAACGTATGGCTTATAATATGTTTAAATCGGTCCAAAGATGGGAATATGAAATTAAGCGCATTAAAAAATGGTGCAAAATTTTATATGTACCTCCATTTAAAATTGAAGAATTAGCTTCAAAGAATACTTTATTACTTAATGCTTCTAAGATTGATAATAAAAAGTTTTCTGATCTGATTGTTCGACATGCTTATAGTGATCCTGATACTAAGGCTATTGATGCCTCAATTAAGATTGTTAAAAAGCAGGTAAATCCTGCTCTTGTAAAAGAGTATTCAGATTTATACAGCGGTAGAGAACTGCTTATTAAATTGTCTTACCTTATTTTAAGAAGTAAAGGCATTAAAGAGGCTAAGAATTATATTCCGTCTCGTGTTTTGCGCGATGTTTTGAAATTGGAAAAGGAATTAAATGGGAACAAGTAAACTTAAAGTATATTTGACTGTTGGTATTTCTGCTTCTGGTAAAACTTCATGGGCAAAGACCAATCCTATTCCTAATGCTGTTTATATCACTAGGGATGATATTAGATTCAATCTTATTAAGCCCGGGCAAACCTGGGCTGATTATAAGTTCAATAAAGAAAATGAACAGATTGTTTCTAATATTCAAAGATCAATTGCTGATCAAGCAGTAAAAGATAAAAAGAATATTGTTATTGTAGATACTAATCTTTCTTTTCATGTTAGACAATATTGGAAAGATTTTTCCAAAAAAGTCGGTTACGGTTTTGAAATTATTGATTTTGAATGCTCTTTTGAAGAAGCAGTTAAACGTGATAATCTCAGAGCAAATGGTGTTGGTCAATCAGTTATCAGAAAGCAATACAAGAATTATTTAGAATATTCTGGATTTAAATTTTATATTCCAGATGAAGCTAAGCCAGATTGCATTGTTGTCGATATTGATGGGACTGTTGCTCAAATGCATAATCGTTCTGCATTTGAATGGGATAAAGTAGGTAATGATAAGCCTCGTCAATTTGTAATCGATCTTATTCTTGCATATGCAGAAAAGCATAAATGCAGAGTTGTATTTTTATCTGGGCGTGATTCTATTTGTCGTGATGCTACTATTGATTGGATTAAGAAGAACGTTTCAAAAACTATTGATTTTGAATTGTATATGAGAAAATCAAAAGATAATCGCAAAGATTATTTTGTTAAAAAAGATTTATTTTTTGACTATGTTGAACCATCATATAATGTTAAGGCAGTTTTTGATGATCGCCCTCAGGTAGTTAGATTATGGCATGATCTTAAAATAGAGAATGTCATTTGTGTTGGTGAGCCATTTATTGAATTTTAAAGGAATTTATTATGGGTAAAATTTTTACTATTTTTAAAACTATTTTTAGCTCTATCTTTAAAAAGCCCTTTATGACAAATCCTGATTTGGCTAAAGCCGAAATTGAAAAACAGATCGAAAAAGGTCGTCAATATCTTCAAAGTCTTTATATCGAATCAGCAAAAACCGATAAAAATATTCTTAAATACAAAGAAGCTGTTGCAACTGAAGAGCGTAAATTGAAAGACGCAGAAATTATTGCTGCAGCTGACGATTCTAATGAAGAAAAGATCATTAACGCTTTTAATATTAAAAAGTGTTTAGATAATTCAAAAGCTATGCATAAGAATTATGAATCATTTAAGAATCAAATTACTAAACGTATTTCAGAAGTAACAATTAAGATTTCATCTCTTGAATTGCAAAAGTCTCAAATTGTAACATCTATGTCGGCAAACAATTTTAATTTGTCTAAATTTAATATGGATAAATTTATTGAAGAACTTGATTCCAATACCGAGGGTATTGCAAAATTCCAGAAAGAAACTGGAATTAATGATAGTCAATTCGAGCATGAATATCAAGAATATAAGAAATCTTTTAAAAAAGAATCTTAATGTATCATTGGTAAAGCCATCCTGTTAATCAGGGTGGCTATTTTATTAAAGGGAATGAAATGGATATTGTTGTATATCAGGAAGACAATGGTAATGTCTCTATACTTGAAAGAGAGAATAGATGGAATTCTTTTAGGAAGTATATAAAAGGAAAATTTCCTCATAATTTATATATATTTCTATCTGCTTTTATTTTTATTTATTCTTTTTCCTTTGTAGAACCTGTATGGCCTGTTGTTTTTTTATTTTTATTTGGTTTTATATATTTCATTATTGTTGAGATATTTGGAATTAGAAGATTTATTATTTCTGATAAACCTGAATATATGTCAATATCGCATTCTGATATTATATTATCTTATGGTGAAGTATATCCAAACTTAAAATGCTTTATTATTATAAAAGATAAATGTAATATATTGGTTTTTACTTCTGCTTTTGATATAGAAAAAGGATTATATATTTCTGATAAGACTCAATCATTTGATGACGGAATAAGTAAAAATTTATACACTACAGAATATTTTGGCGATACATTTGTAAATGATGTTAAGTCGATTATTGGGAATATAAAAAATAATAATGATTTTTTCGAATATGGAAAAATAAAAAATTATTATTTGGAAGATTTTATATACATATATAATAAGTATGTAAAAAATATATAATATGTAGGGCGTTATTGCCCTACTATAATAAAAAGGTTAATATGAGAGAAATTATAAAATTTGGTAGTATAGGGCAGTTTAGAAATTTTATTAAGAATATGCAATATTTAGGATGGCGCAAACTTAATTTAATTGGAACTGTAAAAATACATGGAACTAATTCATCTGTAGGATTAGATCTTAAAGATAATTCTTTGTTTTATCAAAGTCGGAATAGAATGTTATCATTAGAAGATGATAATTATGATTTTGCAAAATATATTGAAGATAATAAAGCTGAATTTTTAAAAATATTTGATGAAATAAAAAACAAAATCAATATAGAAAAATATGATTCAATCATTATTTATGGTGAATTGGCTGGCAAAGGTATACAAAGTAAAGTTGCTGTTTCTCAGTTAGATAGATTCTTTGCCCCGTTCTCTATTGTTGGTGTGAATAAAGATACAGTTGACGAATTAGATGTGAAATTGAATATTAATGAATCTATAAGATTTTATCCTGTAGAAACTTTTGGTGTTTATAATGTTGAACTTGATTTAGATAATGTTCATTTAGCCCAACAAAAAATAAAAGATTTAACAATAAATGTTGAAAATGAATGTCCAGTTGGTAAATATTTTGGAGTATCTGGCACCGGCGAAGGTTTAGTATTTACTGATGAAACTAAGCAATATAATTTCAAATCTAAAGGTGAGAAACATTCTGTTTCTAAAGTAAAAGTAATAGCAGATGTCGATATAGAAAAGATTAACAAGATCAAAGATTTTGTTGACTATTCTGTTACTGAGAATAGACTTAATCAGGGTATTGAATATCTAAAAGAAATGAATAAAGAATTAGATATTTCAAATATGGGCGATTTCTTAAGATGGCTTGCTAATGACGTATTAAAAGAAGAGCAAGATGTTATAACTGAAAACGGTCTTGATAATGATTTAAAAAATATAATGAAATCTGTATCAAGTAAAGGTCGTAAATGGTTTATGGATAAAATAAATGAATGATTACTTTGGTGCTATAATTACATTTGCTCTTTTCTGCTTTATAATTAAAAGATATATAACAAAAGACCAAATTAAAGAGTTGTTATCTGAAGGTGCTACAGTATGGGCCATTATAATAACTGTTATTTTGTTTATTTGTACATTTTGGAAAGCCTCTATATTTGTCTTAATAATATGGGTAATTGGTTCGCATATTTTAGGATTTTTTGATGACATAAATAAACCTAGGACTTGAGAAATGAATACCAAAAGATTCTATATATTGAAAGAAAATGCAATTTCTTCTATATTTAATGATAAAGAATATAATCCCAATATTTTTTCTATTAATGATTTAAAAGAAATTGGTTCTTTAAATAATTACTCTGTTGTTTATACTAAATCAACTTCAGAGTTTTTACACAGAAATCTTATATTGTTTTCTGAATATGTAATCGATATTGTTATTTTTGGGAATGATTTAAAGTCTTTTAATGTTCTCAAAAGTAGAGCTGCATTTACTATGGAAAATGCAGTAGAATTGTTAGATTTGATTGAGGTAAATAAATATGCAGCAATATATTAATTTGGTTAAGGATGTTTTAGAGAATGGAACTCCAAAACCAAACCGTACAGAAATCCCTACGCCATATACGGTATTCGGGCGCCAGATTCGATTTGATTTGTCGGAAGGTTTACCTATTCTGACAACCAAGAAGATGGCTGTAAAAGCCTGTATCGCTGAACTATTGTGGTTTATCGAAGGGAGTTCTCATGAACGTCGTTTAGCCGAGATTCAATACCAAAAGCCTCGCAAAGAATTAAGAAATAAACGGACAATTTGGTCTGATAATTATGAAGCATGGACTGGTAAAAAGATTAGTAATGTTCGCTATGGAGATCTTGGCTGTGTGTATGGAGTTCAATGGCGAAATTTTACTATTTATGGTAATCACGCACTTGCAGATGATTTTGACCAATTATTTTGGTTGGTCAATGAATTGAAAACAAATCCCAATAGCCGGAAGTTAATTATGCTGTCATACAATCCGGCACAAATTGAGAACGCCGCATTAACAGCTTGTCATACACAAGTCCAATTCCAAGTACAAAATGGGAAATTGAATTGTATGTGGACACAAGCAAGTGTTGACTTATTTCTTGGACTTCCATTCAATATTCTTTCTTATGCTATTTTAACTCATATGTTGGCAAAAGAAGTAGGGCTCGAAGTTGGAGAACTGATTGGTTCTCTTGGAGACGTACACATTTATGAAAACGCCGTTGAAAATTTAAAGACACAAATTGAACGTGAGCCATTGCCTCTTCCTAAATTATGGCTAAATCCTGATAAGGATATTTTCCATTATAAAATGGATGATATTCGTATTGATGGATATGAAAGCCATGAAGTATTAAAAGCTAAAATGGCGGTTTGAGTTTATAAGATAGAGAGATGCAAGTATCGTATTGAGCAATTTATATATCCATTAATGCAATTATTGATACCTTTGCTATCTCTATTCTTTCTATTGAAAGATTAAAATGGAAATTCTTAGTTCTATTTTTTATAAAATTATCAATTATATAAATTTATATTTATTTAGTGGGAGTTCTTTTAAGATCAGAAAGCTTGCTAAAAAGAATAATGGAGACTCAATTTATTCTTCTGCCAGTTTAATGAGTCCATCTTATGTAAAAGTTATATTCCATGATATAGTTGATTATAAGAATTTTATAAGAGATGTTATTTTAAATTCTAGTGATATAAAAAATTGGGATTTTTATTTTGCTACTGTTTTAGAAAACAATAATATTATAGCAACCTTCCATTATTCTAATGATGAAAATCTTCCTGATATTTTAAGTAAAAAATATATTGATATTGCTTTGCATTCATTGGATATATTTTCTAATATTATTGAAAGTAATAGTATTTTAGAAATGAAAGTTGAAAGCAATACGGTAATTATTCCGGATGGTTATAATTATTATATTAGTGGTCCTAATAAGTCTACAACCATTACTAAAGATGATAAGAAATTGGTTATAAAAAATGAAAGTTATTGCTTGTTAAGCAATTCTTGCTTTGAAGTTTTAAAAAATATGATTGAAAAAATTTCTTATCAAAACAAAATTTTGTACAATATTGATTTGGATTTAGATAATTTAAAGTTATTCAAATAAAACAAATCAATGTCAAATTACATCCTTGGGAAGCTTAAACCCGGTATAAGCAATCGACTCATGAATAATCGTGCGTTTGGAAACGAAAGTTCCAAAATGAATTGGATGAATTCAGGGAAACCTAAGTCTTTTAGATATGGCAATCCTGAGCCAAGCTAAGAGCCAACTCTTAGAAGGTGCAACGACTACTGGAGAGGTAAAGGTCCTCTTAATGACCAGATTAGCGTCCAACGCCTAAGTGATTTATCATATGGCGGTGATATAGTCTAGGGAGTATAGAAATATACACAAACCTGAATCGATAGACAGTGGGTTCGAATCCCACCCCAAGGACCAAGTTTATAAGGTGTTTGGCGTTATTTAAAGCGCCAAATGCCGTGTAAATTTATTTAGAATTTTTGTCTAAGGAACTATTATGACATCTCCACTTTTTAAAACTCAACGTCCTAAATTGGCAGTTGGTAAAACTACAAGTATTCCTGCCACTCGTGTTAACACTATAAACGAAGCTGGTGGCGCTGCTTATTCAATGAGTCATGAACATGCATTAGCTCAATATGTAGTTACAGGTATGTTTGATAACACTTGTTATCTTGATGGACATACTCAACTTAAGCATATTAAAGAGCTTGCTAATAAATGTAGTAATAATTTTGTTATGCGTTTGGCTGTTTATGCTCATGAATATGGTTATATGAAAGATACTTCTGCATATCTGCTTGGTTATTTAATGAAACAGAATGACAAGAGTTATTTTAAACGTGCATTTCCGCTCGTTATTACAAATGGCCGTATGCTTCGTACATTTGTTCAAATTATTCGTTCTGGTGCATTTGGTTCTCGTAGTTTTGGTACAGTGGCCAAAAAAGCTATTCAAGACTATTTGAATAACTGTACTGATAAACAAATTATTAATGCTTCTATTGGTAATAATCCATCTCTTAAAGATGTGATCATGATGGTTCATCCTAAAGCAAACAATAGTTCACGTAATCAACTTTATCGTTGGGTATGTGGCTTTGATTTTGATGAAAAACAGTTACCGGTAGAATTGCAAAAATATTTAAAATTGCAAAAAGATCCATCTGGATTTGAAGAGCTTCCAAAAGTTCCATTCCAAATGTGTACAAGTATGCCATTGACTGATGCTGGATGGAAAGCAATTTTTGATATTTCAACTTGGCAACAAATTCGTATGAATTTGGCTACTTTTGATCGACATAATGTCTTCAATGATTTTTCTTATGTAAATAAAGCATATGAACGTTTAGTTTCTCGTGACGATATTCTTCGTTCTAAAGTTATGCCTTATTCTGTATTTAGTGCATATCTAAATGCAGGTTCTATTCCTGCTCGTATTAAAGATGCATTGAATACTGCTTTACAAATTAGTCTTGAGAATATCCCAAAGACTGATGGCAAAACAGTTCTTGCAATTGATTATTCTGGTTCTATGACCTGGAAAATTAATTTGAAAAGTTCTGTTCGTCATATTGATATTGCTGCAGTATTTGCTGCTGCATTGAAATTCCGTAATCCGGAAGCAGAGATTGTTTTATTTAACAGTCGCGCAAGAGACTATATTGTCAATCCGGAAACCACTGTGTTACAATTAGCTAATAATATTTCTCGTTTAGCCAATGGTGGCACTGATTGTGGTGCAGCCCTTCAGCATATTTATGATAAAGGTCGTTATAGTGGAATGCCTGACAATATCATTATGATTAGTGATAATCAATCATGGCTTGGATTCAATAGAGGCCATAAAACCACTGCGCAAAGAATTTTCGATGATATTCGAAAAATTAATCCTCGCGCCAAAATGGTTAATATTGATATTGCACCAATGTCAAGTTCTCAGACTTCACCTAGTGAACATGTACTTAATATCGGCGGATTTAATGATACAGTATTTAAAATTGTATCAGATTTCTTTGAGTCTAAAGGCGATAAGTCATTCTGGGTAAACAAAATTAAGGCTATTGAAATTTAATAGCTTAAATAACGTTCCTATAGTTGGGTATTGGTTTCGTTTCCTTTAACGATATCTGGTTATATGATTGCTATCTGTATTTTGATACAGATAGTGGACTGCACAAAAACAATCAAATGTACGAAAATGCAGATAATCGTACCTTATAATCAACTGAACCATTTCTTTTGATAGTTGATTTCTACTTTGTAGAGTAATGAGTATTCTAGTAGTATTCATTGCTATGTAAAATATCTAGGCGTAGCGCAGTCCGGTTAGCGTGCCTGCTTTGGAAGCAGGGGGTCGTAGGTTCAAATCCTACCGTCTAGACCAAAGATTTATGGGCTGTTGGCGAAATTGGTAGACGCAAGGGTTAGTTTAACCTATTAAATTTGTCCAACAGGAATGCTTATAGGTTTACATTTTAAATTGGAAACTTAATACACCCTCTTTTGTGAGTTCGATTCTTACACAGCCCATCCCATTTAAATGCGGAGATAGTTCAAGGGTAGAATGCTTAAAAATTACTTTATAACTTTGTCTGTAAAGAATGCTGTAAAGTTTACAATTCCATTCCAAGGAAGTGATGCAGGTTCGAGTCCTGTTCTCCGCTCCAAATTAAAATAGACACATATCCGAGGAATTTAAATGCGAACAATAGTAATAAATCTTATAGGAGCCCCTGGTACTGGTAAAAATACAATTGCGTCAGAATTGTTTGCAAAAATGAAATGGGCGGGATATGATGTTGAATTAGTTTCTGAATATGCTAAAGAGCTTGTTTGGGAACAAAGAGATGAGACGTTTAAAAACGAATTGTACCTATTTGCTAAACAGCAACATAGAATGTTTAGACTTAATGGCAAGGTAAAATATATTATTACTGACCGACCATTAATTTTATCTGTATTTTATAATAAGAAATACGGAGATAATAGTAAAGTTTTTAAAGATCTCGTATTACAAGAGATTGATAAGTTTGAAAATATAAATATATTCCTTAATAGAACTAAACCATATGTTCAAAAAGGAAGAAATCAAACTGAAGAAGAATCTATAGAATTCGCATTTGAAATGCGTGATATAGTTAAAGAGTATTGTGGCAATTTAATAGTTCTTGATGCTATTGAAAATTCTGCCTCTAATTATATACTTAGCTTATTGAAAGAATAAACAACTGGTGTTATTATGATAGTATATGAAGTCTATCAATTTGATGGTAGTAATTGCCATCGACTAAAATTGTTTATGTCGTTTGAAGAAGCAAGAGATTACTTGTTTAATCAGAAGGATTCAATATCGTTTTCGCATGGCATGCGGCAAATAGCAATATAATGAAAATCTGGAAAATTAAAAAGGCAGAAGTTAAAGAAATTCTTGAAATAAAAGGATATTTCTTTTGCCACAAATACAAATATTCGCATGATAAAGCTAGAACAATTATGCGCCAATTGTGCAAAGAGGGTCTAGCAAAAAGATGCCCTAGTCCACCTGGACATATGGATACTGTTTGTATCGAATTAATTAAAAATAGTATTACAGAAGTTCAGCCTGTTTAAAGTTTTTGTCTTTCATTTTTTCGGGTTCCTTCTGTACCCAATTTGAGGGGTTAGTTTAATCGGGAAAACATTATTGGGAATTTTACAATTTTGTCCCTTATTGGAATGCAGTAAGATTTACATTTCACGGCTAATGAAAAGATGTAGGTTCGAGTCCTACACCCCTTACCAAAACAAAAATAGAGACTTCTATGAGAAAATTTAATAAGCAAACTATATACAATAGTAATGGATCATTTGTTATGAGTGATACTCAAAAACATAATGTTAAAGTTGGTGGCTATGTATGGAATGCATGTTTCCTAATTTTATTTGCCGCTAAAGTTTTCGGCTTTGCAACATATTCTTGGTAGGTTGTATTTTCTCCATACCTAATTTTATTGGGTTTAGTTTTACTTATTTTGTTTGTCTGGTTTATAGCAGCAGTAGCTATTATTGCTGGATCAGGTAGCAGACAATGAAAAAATATTCTTTCTCATATAGATTCGATAATAAAGACTGGACAATTAGTATTTATGCTGATAGTGAAAAAGAAGCCAAAAGAAAATTTTGGGCTTTAAAAGAAAATGGCAAATACGATGGTGAGATCGTTTGTAAAATCAATGCTACAAAGCAATATAATTTTATCAAATCTATTTATCAAAAGATTAAAAATGTATGGAACTCAAACTAATATTAAAAATCAGATATTAGTCCCTGAGTCTATATACATGGGTGTTTACCATCCATGCTCTATTTAAATGCGCTCATAGTTTAATTGGATAAAACAACTGGTTTCTACCCAGTATCCCGTCGAAGGGCTAGTTCCGGGTTCGAGTCCTGGTGGGCGTGCCAAATTTATTTCCGAGATACACAATGAAATATTTCAATTGTTTTGTAAAATATGCTATTAGAGAAGAACATACTATGTTTATTCAGATGTCAGAGGGATGTATGAATAGCCCTTGTATTGGTGATATTAATAATGCAATTAGAAAAAAGATTGCAGATAGGCATTATGGCGATGGCGAATCTGCAAAAATACTTGAAGTAAATATTCTTGGTCAATTTGAGATTTAAGTTAACAACTCCTCTACCTTTACCCATCTATGTGTTGGGAGTAATAAGGGTAGAGGCTATCGGATAAGCCCTACCAATTTTCATATTATATATATACTTAATTAATATATTAGAAGTTTCACTTCAAATTTTGATTTGGTAGGCAACATTACAGTCTTTCTTTCTGAAGAACAATAGCCTATGTTGGATAGGGCAGCGGAGGTGTCCGCGTATCGTTGGTTCGATTCCAATTTGTTCAAATATCAGCAAGAAAACTTATTGTAGGAATCCTGACTATTAAAGTGGTTTGGGTGCTTATTAATATTGTTATTCAAGTTATGGATTCCTACAATTTAAGAATCCCTATGTCCATTAGGTTAAATGGCTGACTTAGATTGGTTCAAAGCAATCAATCCTGTTGCAGCGGTATCTGTACGTTGGGAACTTTCGATAATAGCTCTGGTCTTTTTGCGTGTGGAATTCCTTAATAAAACGCGCCGAACCGACAATGAGATATAATATTCGGATAGGCTTAGCTTTTGACTATGAAGAGTGATGTCTTCGGAACGTAAAAGCATCTGCGCTGTAAAAGTATGCAGAGTGGTAAGTGCTCGAGAACTTACTGCTGTGTATATTTTAAGAATCCCGCGAGTCTTCGGTTAATGACTCCCTCCCCAATGAGTGTTATTGGAATGCCGAACATAGCTAGAATAATGTTGGTTTATCAGTTTTTTCCAAAACTGTTTGTCTTCTTTATATAGTTTCAGACATGGGAAATTATATTGAACCATAGGCGTTAATTATGACTAGAGTTTATCCTTCTAGAGATTGATAACCTGAAAAGGATTACAATGCGAGAGTGGCGAAATTGGCGATACGTGTCTGCCTTAGAAGCAGATGTCCTAGTGGCGTGTGGGTTCGAGTCCCACCTCGGGTACCATATTTTTAATAGGTGTAATTATGGCATTTGGAATTGTACTTTTAATTTATTTTGCATCTATTGTTGATGGATTAAGGTTTTTCTTTTTTATTGCGGGGATTAGCTGTCTTGTATTTGCTTTTATTTCAGTTCCTGCGGTTTGTGATTTTAAAAATTTACCACATTTTAAAGATATTAATCCTATAAAATTATTTAAAAGACTTTTTAGCACTGGTGTTATTTTTTGTTTACTATGTGCATTAATGCCTAGTGAAAAACAAGTCTATTATATGTCTGCGGCATATATTGGCAGCACTGCCATTGAAAATATTACAAATAGTCCAGAAGTTTCTAAAGTAAGACTAATTGTAAATCATAAAATGGATGAATATATTAAAGAAAATCATATTCAGCCAGTTAAACAAAACAACTAATTGTAGTAATGGAGGATAGGCTGCATGGCGTAGAAGCGGTCTTGAAAACCGTCCCACTGTAGAGATACGGTGATGGTTCGATTCCATTATCCTCCTCCAGGTTAAATATCCTCGAATGCAGTATACGATTACATTTATTATGGTTAAATAAAGCGCAGTTATCGTTACATTTTTGTCGAGGACCCTATTATGATAGAAGAAAAAGGATGGATGTATCAGATTGAAGAAGATTCTGATTATCCGTCATTTTTTTACAAGAACAAAATTGGAAACAATTTTGTTTACATCAGTTTTGAATTTAATAGAAAATATAATAAGATTCCTGTTTATACTATTGCTGCTTATATTGGTAGGAAAAGAAATATTATAGAAACTTCTATGTATAGTAAAAGTATTACTGGTACAATAGGAGTGAGCGGACTTATTAAAATAAAAGAGTGTATTGATTTCTTCATTGAAGATTTCTTTGATAATAATGATACTCTTATGATTTCTATTTATGGAACTGATCCTAAAAGAGATAAAGTATATGCTAGAACATTATCTCGTGATGGGTATGTTCAAAGTAATATATTGGGTAAGATAAAATCTTACTGTAAAGTGTTTCATAGGAATGCGGGTATGGTATAAGGGTTGTGCCTCGGTTTTCCACACCGATGAAGACAAGTTCAAATCTTGCTACCCGCTCCACTAAAGGTTATAAAATGACTCATCGTCAAAAAAGATTAAAAGATGTTGCAGCTCGTTTAAGTAAACGATTCTTCGTCCCTGAAGAATTACGAGCTAAATTGATTGAATTTCAAGAACGTGCAAATAGAGATGGCAAATTTGATTTTGAAGTCTTGTTTGATTTCAAAAAGAAACGTGTTCTTGATATTCGAGAAGTGAAATAATTTATACGGAAGCTTGACAGAGTGGTAATGTGCCTGTTTGCTAAACAGAGTCCATGCGAGAGCATGACATAGGTTCAATTCCTATAGCTTCCGCCATAGACGAGTTGGTATAGACAGATGTGCCACGGACTGCAAATCCGTAGAGGAAGGTGAAATTCCTTCACTCGTCTCCATATATTGCGAATTAGTGTAACGGTAGCACACGAGGCTCATAACCTTGAGGTCCAGTTCGACTCTGTGGTTCGCATCCGTTTTATAGATTCTTTAGAGAATTTTTTATTTGCTTAAAAATTTTCAAAGCCCACGGCTCCGTACTATTCCGTACCCGTTTGGCGCATGACCCGCACGGACGTCGAGTACAACGCCAAGGCTCTTGAAAATTTTTTCTGGCTTTTAGTCAGATTTTTACATTCCTTAGGGAATGATATATTTATTTATTTTTTGATTATCTGATCTGATCACAAGTGATCATATCATATCTAATCAAAAACAGGCATACGTCTGACTTTTAGGTTATTTAGTGTAGTCGGTTAGCACATATCCCTCATAAGGATATAGCAGTAGTTCAAGTCTACTAATAACCTCCAAGTATAGCTGCCATAATATAATGGTATTATATTGGCTTTGTAATCCAGGTATATAGGTTCGATTCCTATTGGCAACATCAATATTTAGATATTGGTTTTAGAATCTTTTTTTTAGATTCCTACTGCTGATCAAACGCAAGGTTAGATCAGCAGGATCCTAGGGCCCTTCCGTGCCGGTGCCTTCGTGTCACCTGGTCCGGTCAGCCCCTGGCCTACATTTACTGTAGGACTTTTACTATCAAGTTATTGATCATATATATGTTCGACTCACTTACTAATTAACATGATATTGGATCATAAAATTCTAAGTGTGTTATTGTATATGACTTTCAAAAAGCTCCGGAGTTTTTTACTCTGGAGCTTTTTCATTTAATAGGATTTGTTTTATGGGAATATTTACTGGTGATATTTTAAATTATTTTAAAATAATTAAAGATATAGATAATTTAATTGATCCAAATTTTAGATTTTTAAATCCTGAAGAAGTAAATTCTTTAAAATTCTTTAAAAGATATTTTAGTCATCTTCCTCTTAGATTTTACGATGGCAGGTTAAAATCTGGTGCCGATTTTAAAAAATATATAAAAGATTCTAATTTGCTTAAGTTCATTGATTATTTTAGGATTTACCCTATTTTAAGAGACTGTAAAATGTTTTTTGTTATTGTCCCTTATTCTTATAATAATCCAATACTTACTAAAAAATCTAGTAATTTAGATTCTATTGCTGCTATTGTTGATAATTTAGATGATTTTGAATTTAGTGGTGATGATGAATTAGTTTATAAGAATATTATTCTTAAATTTCCTAAATTTAAAAAGAATTATATTTCTTATAGAAAAAGATTCTTTAGAGAAAATGACGATTTGGTTAGAGCAATACAAGAGCGGCGCAATAGATTCAGAATTCGACAAGTTATTTTTGATGAAGTTCTATTTTGATTTATTATGATTGTAAAGATTATTTTTGATGATAAGTCTATAGGCTTATTTGGGTACACTGAAGATTCTGAAGGATATATTCATCTTGCTGAAGTTATTGATATGAATCCATATTATGTTTATGGGCCCAGTATTAAATGTTTTCACAAAGATGAAATAAATTTTTACAATAATCCTTATATTATTCATAATCCAAGGTTTCATGTTATTGAATATGAGTTTTCTTATTTGCCTAAAAATATTACAAATAAAAAGACTCTTTTTGTTCCTTTAGGAATTGATTCTGCAGATTATGATCAGACTTCTAAGCAAATAGTTAATGAGCTTATGTTTGTTGTTCATACTGTTCGTAATTTGTCTATGATTGATAGACGCATAAATATTAGTGTCGTTGACCCCAATCAGTTTTCTATGAAATTTAATGATCCAATTGTTTTCGGATTAGTAAAACACACGGCTGATCAATTGGAGAATTCTAATGATTAGAATGTTTTATGCATGTGAAGGGCGTACAAACGGAATGGGAATAAATAATTCTATTCCGTGGAAATGTCCATTAGATATGCAAATGTATATGAAAGTTTTAAAAGAATCTGATATATCCGTTTGCGGACCTAATACATGGGAAAATTTACCTCCTAATGCCAAGAGACTTAATATCCCTGTAGTGATTAATAATAGAAAAGGATCTAAACAATATCCTTTGTTGTCTAATGTTATCAATACGGATTGCAATGTTCTTATTAGCGGCGGATCTTCTATTTATAAGTTCTGCGCTGAGCATGGTATAGCAGATGAAATTATTGTAAATAGAATTATTTTTCATGATAAAAAATATTTAAAATCAGATTTTGACATATTTGGTTTAAGCTTTGATGAGATATCAAAGCATTATTCTTTAGATAAAACGTTTGAATTTAGTGAAAAAGATTATATCATTTTTCAAGAAATTTATACAAGGAGAAAATAAAACAAAAATTTGTAGTTTATTCTACATTTATATTGGAGTTTATAATGAATAAAGCATCACTGATTCAATCATGGGCTGAACACAAAGGTATCACTAAAGCTGCTGCTGAACGTGAACTTGTTGAAGTTTTTGAATTCACTCATGAAAAAGTAGTAGCTGCACTGAAAGCCGGTGAAGAAGCTGTTGTTCCCGGCCTGGTTAAGTTTGCTGCTAAAGAACGTGCTGAGCGTCAAGGTCGTAACCCTAAAACTGGTGAAGCATTGACAATTCCAGCTAAAACTGTTGTTAAAGCAACAGTTGCCAATAGTCTGAAAAACGCATTGGCATAATTAAGTTTTCATATCCTTAGGGATTGTTGTTATTTTTGTTAGGCAAAGAAGTTACCTAGAAATGTAAATGGCGCTAACATTTGGGCGCCAGCTTTTACGCTGTATGCTAAATCACTATATTTTAAATATGAAAAATCCTTCGACTTATATTTTTAAAGAGTTGAAGAATGCGTTTGAAACATTTTGTGATTACGCAAAAATGAGTATTGTTTCTGATGCTCATTATATGTTTAGCAATGACACTATCGCTAATACTGGAGTATTGGTATTAGCAACAAGTCATTTTGCTTGGCATACTTTTCCTGAACATGATTATATTTCGATTCAATATAGTACATGTTCAGAAGATAATTTAAGTGAAGATCAGGTTAAATCATTACTGGAATTATCATTTAAAAATAATAACATAAAATTTGGAGAAATTTTATGTTGTAAAGTGATTTTTTAGATACAGTTTTCTATAACAATAATAATAACAAGGAAAACTATACATGAGTAAGAAAGATTTGCTCATTGTATCTATGCTGAATGACCAAACTACAGATAAAAATGGTCCTAGATACATTCGAAACACTGATTCAACTTTAGCTTTTTTGAAATCTAGTATTTCAAAAGGACTTATCAAAGCTGATCGCATATTGTTAGTAGATTATAATAGAGATACTAATAATATGTGGGATGATAAAAAACATCCAATAGCTCGATTGGTTATAGCTAATGATGATTGGTTCCATGTAGACAATAGACTGCACCTGAAAGATGTTACTGATGGTTCTGATGTTGTTGTAAATGGGTCTGATTTAGATTTTGTATTTGATAAAAATACTTATAATTTATCCTTTGTTGGACTTGATTTATTCGGGTCTATGAGTAATACCATGAAACGTTTTGCCAAAGAAGGATATACTGTAAGATATTTTGCAGATGCTTCTCATCTGTATGGTAAAGATGTTAATGCTGAATTAAAAGAAGCCGGCGTTTATAGACACTTTATCAATTATCGTAAAAAGGGTACAAAATGAAGATCAATGTAAGAATGTGGCCAAAAAGAGCTTCAGATAAACATTCTGGCTCTGGATTTGTAGTGATAGCGGACGCAGTTCAGCTAAACTTTACAATATGGGGAGACCCATCTAAAGGCTATTTTGTTTCTTATCCAGGTTATAAAAAGACTGATGGTAAGTGGCAAGAAACTGCCGGACCTATCAATAAAGAAGCGCGTGACAGTATTTCTGAGGCAATTCTAAAAGAAGCTGGATTGATAGGCGGATTAAAACCAAAAGCTAGCTCAGATGAAGCCCCAGAAGAGACTAAGAAACCTATTAAGGCGGAAGAAGTTAAATCTGAAGCCCATATACCATCTGGAGCACCTTGGTAATGGCCGAGTATGATGTTTCTAAAGAGGCAAAACATTATTCGATTTTTAAAGGCAAATCTGCCCTTAGATTTCGATTGGTAAAACCTCAAGTTGTTGAAGAAAGCACTAATAAAAAACTTAATGCTGGATTTGTATTTTTGGAAGCGGCACCTGTAAAAGATGCCAATGCTAAAAATAAAACATACCAATGGGAAAACAAGAAAATTGGAATAAAATTGGGTATGCCTGATTTACAAAAATTAGGATATGCAATTGAACGTGGACTAGATGTTGATTTATTCCATGAATTTAATGGCAACACAAAAACAATTGGACTTAAACGTTCAACTGGTGGAGCCTCTCCATATTTCTTGTCTGTTGCACAAAATGTAGATGGAGAAAAATCCTCACTATCTATTCCTTTGAGTGTTGATGAAACATTCGCTTTGAGTGTTTTAATTAAGCATTCAATTCCTTCAATTTTGAATTGGTAAAAACAAATGAATGAAATTAATGTTCGTATTACCGGCGTTGATTTGTCAAATATTGCCCTGTTGGGCGGTGAATTGACCATTACTGTTCCTGCTCGTTTGCCTAGCGCTGCTCAGGTTCTTAGCGGAAGTGATGTTCTTAGCGCTGTTCGTGGTTCTGGCTCTACTACTGTAGCTGTACAGACTCCGCAAGTATTGAGCGCGGCTAAACTTACTGGTCTTGTTAAAAAACAACCTTTGGTTGTTCTTGATGAAGATGCAGTTCGTGACGCAGTTCAATCTGATTTGGATTCTTTGATTGTGTTTAACACTGTTGAAGAGTTTAATGAATTTGTTCGTCAAGAAGGTTTGATCGGCGATCGTATTAAACTTCATGATGAATTTGGTAATGTTGTGGCTGTACACAGCATTCTTTCTTAATTATTTTTTAAAATTTAAGGCACAAATATGTCTACTCAATACGTAAAAGGCTTCACTTACAATGGTGAAACTACCACTTTCAATGGCGCTGTAGCCCCTGTTTCTGAAGTTTTGTCAGCTCTGGCTCAAGAACATCCTGTTCTAAATAATGCAGCTAACTACACTACCCAAATTCAAGATGAAATTTTGGTAGTGTCACTGTCTACTGGCAGCAAAGCTTAATAAAGTTTTATAACTTTACAATTTGATTTATAAGAGATTCAGTTCTCATAAGAATTAAGGCACTTGTATACACTTTATATAGTATACAGGTGCCTTTTAAATTTTATAGAGGTTTATAATTTATGTCTAATGTGTTAAATGTTAGCGACTTGCGTAGTCTTATATCTGGAAGTAGAAGAGTGGACATAGATGATAGTCCTCGTGGTGAAACTGCTACTTCAAGAATTTTAAGTAGACTTAATTTAAGTTATGCGGATCCTCAAACAGGTTCTGATGTTCAGGTCTTTGCAATGCCAAGAGCTGCTGCTGAAAGAATTGCCGTTTCTGTTCCTACACCTTCAGCTGCCCCATGTAATAATTATTTTGCTATTGGTCAATTAGGATTAGATGTTTCAGGAAATATTTCCATTTCTGCTGATCCACATCCAAGTGGAGCTTTGCTTTATAGCTTTAATCTTCATAATTATTCATATATATCTGATTCTAGTAGAAGATTAATTGAGTCTAAAATAGATGAAATTATATCAGTTATGAAGACGTTTAATCCATGTATTTCTAGAGATAGTATTACAGTACACGATGCAAGAATACTTGTTGAAAAATTGAAAATATCTTTATTTAGAAATTTCTCTTGGATAGAGTTAGGGTTTAATATTCAGACTAGAAGTATTATTTTAAATTTTGAATTTGTTTCAAGTTATACAGATGATGAATATGCTGACCCGAATTATTATCTAAGAGTTATTAGACATGAAGATTGTGATCCAATTCCTGAATGCATTATATCCACTGTTTCTGAATATTTGTCCGCTTTAGATAAACGTCATTTATCATTGTTCACCGAAGAAGAGCATGCAAATTTCGAAGACTTTTTTGACGAATATGCGTCTAGATGGAATATTGAATTCAGATCTTATCTTGATGATGGGATTATATCTCTTGTTATTGATGATATAGGTGATGTAGAGGATCATGTATTAGAACCTGTGGAAAATGAAATGAGTACTAGTGAATCCTCTAGCAGGGTGTTGTCTCTGCTTAGCTCTTCTCTTATTAAGGATAAAACTAAAGTAAAAGAAGTCGAAAAGCCTAAAGAAGAGAAAATTCTATTTAATACTTTTGAGGAAAGATTTAAATATATTCTTGACTCTGCTCAAGATATAAAAGAGATTGAAGAACCTCCTCTTTTGAAAAAGCTTGAGGAAGCACGTAGTAGTGCTTATCTTTCTAGAGAAGAAGTTGTTGCTTTTGCTGAATCTAATATTAATGAAATTATTGAAAAATATAAAAAAGATTTAGCTATTCATTCTAGAAAACCAATGAGAAATTCTATTAGAAATATTAAATTTCTTCCTCAAGTTCAACTTATTACTTATTTTTAATAGGTTAAAATAATGAATGAACATATAGTTTATAAAGCTGCTTTAAATTCTTTAAAGTATACTTTTGAAGATTTTGGATTATCTAAAACGTTTAAATATAATGGCGATCCTAATAATTTTACTAGGACATATAAGTCTCAAATTGGGAATTTAATTAAGCTTGCTTTTGAAACAGAAGCTGAATCTAATTCTATAAATTTGATTAATCTTAATAAAAATGTTACGATTACCCTTGAGAAAGTTATTATCAATATTGATGGCAGAGTTCAAATTGATTCTCTGCCTAGAACTGTAAATGATCTTCAAGATTATCAAAAAGGTGCTTATAAGTTTTTCTTATTTGTAAATTATCCTATGTTCTTTGGTATTCAGAATATGTCTGCTGAAGAATTTAATGAGATTAAAAGAGCTAAAAGTTCTACTACTCATAGTGGCAAAATAACGCTAGATGGATATGATATTTGGTATAAGGCTATCGGCGGCGATGCTTTTAAATCTGAATTTGCACATCATGTGTCTAAATATTCTGCTCTTTCACATGATGATGTAAGAATCAGCAATGATCAAATAGATAATATTTTACAGCTTATTTATGCACATAACTTTATCATTGATGATTATAAAGATATAGATATTTCAAAGCTTAAACTATTTTTTGATGTTGCTAATCTTCAATACATTAAAAATGAGAGCGGACTAACTGTTAATGGTTCTGCACCGCCTTTGTATAGAGATGACACTCTTAGTGAGATGAATCTCAATTACGCCGTTAATAGTGTTGGTGAAATTCCATATGCTGACCCTAATTTTGGATACCACATCTATGAAGGTTTTAATTATGATTTGGTATTAAATAGTGAGAATATGAAATGCCACAGAATTGATTATATGGCATATGGCTTTAATAACTATTCTACAAGAATGGGAATGGGTTATAAAAATCTTATTAGAACTACTAAATTTGATTATTATGAAAGCGAATTTAGTAGAGATTATTCTGAATCACTATTGCTTCAAAAACTTTTTGTATTGTCAATTGTAGCATTAAATTTTGCTACTTTGTCTGGTGCTACTGCAAGTAACTTTAACAAAGATCAAATACTTAAGTATTATAATCAATTTTCTAATAATATTTCATGTAAGAATTTTTATATTGCCCGCGGTAATTTTGGACAATATAAAAATAGATTATTTGTTTCTAATAACCCTTCAGATACACCTGCAAATCTTTCATGGGATAATAAATTTTACGATACTACCTTGTTCTTATTTAGCAATGATTATACAACAAAATTCTTCATAGTTAATAAGACTGAGGATATCAAAATTGGTATATCTAGACAATCTGGTTTTTATGACAGTATATTGATTCCTCATGAAGATTATCTGAATCCTGATAAGCTTACTCCTATTATTAAAAATAGAACAAGAGAAATTTTAAATGCAATTAGATAATGTCACTTTTAAAATCGTAGATAATGATCTTGTAAATCTCGTTATCGAAGAGAATGGTAAAAAATCTACAAAAGTTGTTCAACTTAAAGATTTTATAACTGCTTTTACAGATTCTACTAGTGTAGAGGAAACTCCTCTTATGCCAGCATCTGTTATTAAATATTGGAAGAATGGTCCAAATACTGTTATCTTTTTGAATAAACCTGGAAGAAACGTAGATATGATTTCTTCCTATTCTAAGGATCCCATTCCTATTCGTATTCCAAATACTGTTTATGCTTTAAAATTTAAAAATAATCGGTTAATTAAAACAATTATTGGGTCTTATGATGACAAACGTTTGACTAAGAATACAAAAATTTTTAAATTTCCGATGCATAACTATAGTTCAACTTTTAGTCCTGGCATTTGTTGGGGCTCTAATTTTGATATGGTTGAATCTGTATGTGCAGGTATGGATCTCTTTAATATTGAAACAATACCAGACTTGTATTGGGCTAGTAAGTTCAATACAGATTTAGGTGGTGATTGCAGTATTAAGGCTCCATTTGAAGAATTAAGAGAATCTGCGCTTAGAAATGGAATGCCAGAAGGTGTTATGGAGCAGGCATCTAGATTTAATAGATTTGTTAAACTTTGTGCATTAATGCGCTTTAATCCTGCATTAAAATTTGACGTTTCTAATTATCTGGATGGTGTATCAGCAGATAATTTGGAAGCTTTTATTTCTCTTAACTGTAGAGTATAAATTATGACAGTAACGAATACTACTATTGGTGGCAGCGATCAAGCTGCCGCTACTGCTAATCCGGCTCCTGTTATGAGTCTGGCTGCATTATCATCTCTTATTACTGGCGTTGAAAAACCTGAAGTCTTTATTGGCGAAAAAGGTAAAAAACGTGGTGATATTTCTATAATGCAGGACGGTATGTACCGTATTTTTTCTTCGCCTATTGGCGACTTTTTTATTCTTAAAGACGAATTTAAGAATAAGCTTTTCCACCTGCCTGAGGGCAAAGTTACATTTACTCCTAATCCTGATTTCCCTAAAATTCCAGGACGTTATTATAAAGCTATTTGTGATTTTTATAAAACCATTTATGCTACCAATAAGAACGAAGTAATGGCTCAAATCTGGTGGGATAAAGAACTAAAAGAATTCTTTATTGAGGTTCCTGTTCAACGTGTTGCTGCTGCTAGTATTTCTTTTGATAAAACTGGTCCATTCTATGATGACCCTAATAAGGTCCTTGTAGTAACAAGTCATTCTCATCATACTATGGGTGCTTTTTATAGTGGAACTGATAAATCTGATGAAGCTAAACACAATGGTATTTATTCATTTGTATTTGGCGGATTAAAAATTAATCCTGATGGTACTTATACTAACACTACAGTACAGCGTTGTGTTTATGATAAGTATGAGTTTTTACTTCAATTGTCAGATATTTTTGATTTAGAGGATCCTCTTATCGGGACTATTTCTATTCCTGAAAGTGAATATTCTAAAGTTACAGCAATTAATGCTGCCCCTAAATATCCTTCTCATTTGACTGGATATTCTTATGGTAAAACTGGCAGTAATTCTAATGTCAAAAAAGGTGGCCATCAACATTACAATGGTAAAGGATGGAAACCAGGCATTGATTATAATCTTTGGGATTATGATTTTGCTGACGAAGATTATTCTGATCTTTATAATTCTGTAATGTCCGTAAATAATAATAATCCTGGCTATGGGCATAATCCATTCCCTCATCCTGTTAAGATGAATATGTGGGATTATGTTGACCCTGTTGATTACGATGGAATTTTTGAACAATATTGCGGTGACTCAACTGGATTTACTACAGAAGAAATTCAAGAAATTTATAAAGCCGGCTCAGTCATTATAGACATTTTGCAGAAAAAAGCTGGCAGTTATGACAAAAATTGTTGTCTTGTACAATCGTTCATAGATACAATTGCTAGCCATGATGTGTCTGATAAACTTGAAAAAACAATTTTTAATGGCTTAATGCATGGTATTCATGCATATATGCTTAAAAGTAGTAAAGCTATAGATGAAGACATTGACTCTTTTGTAGAAGAGATAGGAATGGTTAGGTATAGTATTCAAGACTGTATTGTTAAAAAAGACCCTTTTAAAAACGTTCCATAGTTTATGCTGGGGCCTAGTGCCCCATTTTTTCTAATATTTTATATTGGATTTTAAATGAGTATTTATAGAGAAGTAAAAGATAGTTCATCTCAAACGTATCAAATTATTAGTGATGAACAACGTCAACGTACAGACTTTTTAAATAAAAAAGCCGAAGAGATTGGCAAGAAGGCCTTTTTGAAAGGCGGCTTGCAATATCTATTTTCTGTAAAAGATTTGAATAAATTTTATACAGATCCTACACCTGAAATTAAATTAGGCAAAGTAACTGTAATTGGATGTGGCGGTACTGGTTCATGGTTAATGCCTAAGTTGGCTAAAACTATTAATGATTTAATTCGTAAAAATATTATTTTTAAAGACAGTTTTTGTTTAAATCTTGTTGATTTCGACACGGTTAACCTGATTTTTCTAACCGGCCGTGTATAAATTTGCCCTAATTGACTTGGACCTCTGGCATAACAGAAAACAAGGCGCAAGCAGAGGTTATCCCTCGTGCAGCGTGAACGACTAATGCGGGTGAACACTTAATTGTGAAGCGATAGTCTGTACTGCATCGGAAATATGCGATTAAGAGATGCAGAGCAAGGCGGAACAGAAACGACCTTGCCCTTACTTTATGTAAGAGTAACAATAAGCGAAACTAAAAATCTTGTGCGGCAGAACTTTATTGAGGCTGATATTGGTAAAAATAAAGCTGAAGTAATGGCTATGCGTTATGGATCTACGTTGTCTGAAGGTACTCAATGTGTATTTTATGACAAGTATCTTGCACTAGATCCTTCTAAAAAAGAACATCCAGAAGCGTTTATCTCTTTTGATGATGTTTTAGGTTCTACAATTAATAAAAATAAATTTGTTAGTGTTATTTTCAATCTTGTGGATAATGATGTTGAGCGTCGTGAATTACATAAATGGATTCGTGATTCTAGATCTCCATACATAGTTATTGATATTGGGAATGAACAGACTCATGGTCAGTTATTTGCGTCATATTATAATATGGCTAATATTGATCAGTCATATGAAAAATATGTCAAGAATGTTCCATTGATTCTTCAAGACTCTTTTGCTGAATATAATCAAGCGATTATTACATCAGATGAAGATGTAGTTGTATTCTCATGTGCAGAAGCTGATGTTTCTGAAGAATTTCAAGATCAATTTTTAGTGGCAAATGATGTTGCAGCAACTGTTGGTCATTCATATTTTGTTACATTAATCGATAATCTCACTAAGCATAGATTTACAAGTCCTTTGCCTCAAGAGATTCGATTTAGTGCAATGTCTCCGGTTCTAGTAACTACTGAACGCAAAGTTTACAATGAGCATGTTCTTTCTTGTATTGAATCTGCAATTAAGCTTAAAGAAGCTATTGGTGAAGACCAAGTAAAAAGACTGTTTGATATCTTTGATAAAGTTATTTCTTCTCAAAGTTCTTTTGCTTCTAGCAATAATACTATCAGGATTATTCCTGAAGATGAAAGATGTTATGGCTGGTTTTCTGATTTTATCGATAGAAATATCGGTAATAAAAAGATCAACAAAGAACTCAAAAAGCAATTACTAGATGCATGTGCCCCCTCAATGGCTTATCGTACCGGATATCCTAATAACTATAGAGTCAATTATTATGAAATTGATAAAGATTATGGCCAATATCTTGGTTATTCTTTAGCCCTTCTTTATTGCGTTTATTCTGTTTTAAAGATTGCTCAATACATTTAATTAAAACAAGCCTGCACTAAATTTAAAAGTGCAGGCATTTTTATTATAAGAAAATAATATGTATAGATATATTACAGATAATAAGTTTTGGTATTCGCTTGTTGTTGTTACTTCTGGATATGCTAATAAGTGCTCTTTGATCTTAGATCAAATTATTAAAGGCGAATCCGCTATCAATAAGGACTTAGGTCAAAAATGTTATATTAAGAATAGTAAAGAAAACGTTACTAAATCTATAAACTTATTGAACCAATGTGTCAACAAGAATAAGTTTCGGGAAATGTACTTCCCCGATTTTGGTAGTAGAGCTGAATTATTAAATGCTTACTCTATTGTATCTGAATTTTTATCTGATTTTGCCGATACCATTCTGTTTAGAAATTATACAAATAGAAAGGGTCGCAAAATCACTGCAATGAATACTCTTTTATCTGAAGAAGATAGAGAGAATATAAAATATTTTCATCGGTTATATACAGCTATATTTGAATGTGAATATGATAGAGCACTTCACAATATGTGTTTGAGCGCCAATGTAATTGGGTTTAGAAAAAGCATGAGCATCGCTAATACTGTACATATGCTCAAATTTAATCGTATTGAAATTATAAATATAGACATTGCTAAATTTTTTAACAATGTTGATATGAAGAAATTTTTTGATAATGATGTTGTAAATATTCTTTTTAATTCTATTTTGGGTAATAAATATGAATATTTAGAATATTTATTTGATAAGCCGCTTAATGTCTTTTCTTTGGATTATTCCAATAAGAATCCTAAAGATTTTGTAAGTTGCCCACCGTCTTTTAAATTTAATGGCAGTGATGTTATTTCTATAGTACCCTCTTTTGGCGGTACTGCTTTTATTCAAAGAAGGTCGAATAATGATAAGGCAAGATATGGAAGAATGTACAGCTTCTTATTGTCTAACTCATCTAATGTTGGCAGTATTTATAAAGTAAATGATTCAGGTTATTCAATAAGATTAAGAGATCCTGGTATTCCAGATAAAAGGGAATTTTTCCTTCAATTCTTTTATCGAACTCTATCATTCTTAATGCATAATAATAAACTTCCCACAGGTGCTTCTTATAGTCCCGTCTTGAGTAATATATTTTTACTTGATTTTGATATAAAGCTCAAAAAACTTCTCGATTCAATGTCTGTAAATACGAGATATAATTTTATTAGGTATGCTGATGATATAACTATTTATACTTCCAAGAAGAATATTATTAGTGAAACTGTTCTTCCTACTGATGGACGTATTAATTTATATCCTAATACAGATGATATTATTAGTTCTGACAATGAAATAGATTTTTCTGTTGCTAAAAGAGTTGAAGAGCTTATTAATCAATACGGACTGTATTTAAATTATAGCAAGACTAAGATTTTTAGAAGGCATGAAGAAGCTTCTATTTTAGGCTTAACTATACCAGCTGTTGATAAAGCTACTATTAGCGATATAAAAATCGGATCTTCAAGAAGAAAAGAAATGATTGATTTAATTTCTAATTCTTTAGATTTCGATTATGATTCTAAGACTAAAGGATTTTTATCCTATTGTATTACTAATGGCGGAATGAGAGATTTTGTGATTCATCATGGTATGAATTCTAAATTGAATGACCCTAGTTTAAAAAATATCTTTGAAAAGTATTTCAATAAGTCATCTTTTAATAGCTTCAGAGAATTGTTTTATGACATATCTAAAGATTCTAAGACTATAAGAATTACCATATTTAATGATCTTATCAGAATAAATTTCCATAATAGACTGGTAAATCATTATATGCATAATATAACTGTCAGGAAAGATATAAATGTTTCTGAATTCTTTATTGCTCATGGTGACATATTTAATAATATAACTGTTTCCGAATTAAGACTTATGCTTATATATTATATAATGTATAAAGAATTTATATTTATTGGAAGTTATTTACGAAGAGATGAGGATAGAGTAAGGTTGTTACTTAAGTCTTATACACGAATGGGAAGTGTTATTGCTTTCCCGCTGGATGTATATTCTGACGCTATTAATGAAGAGTCCTATTATTCCGATTTAAGAAATATTTTTGAAGGCGATGAAAAAGCTTTAGAATATATAGATTTATTTGAGGCTATTGAAAATAGCAGAGGGGTAAATTAATGCAAAATGTTTATATTATAGCTGATAAGGTTTCTAATGCTGATATAGAAGATATTAAAAAAGTCTTGTCATTTATTGGTATTTCTGAAAGCTTTATCAAAGTGTTAGATGTATCAGCCACAGATATTGATATATCTGATAAAAAATTATTTATCTGCTTTAATAGTCTCTTTGGCGTAATTGCCCGTAAGTTTATTGAAGCTAAGATTTATAAAGCAAAAGATCTTTTAAATGGTGCGATAGTAGACAGAGATCGTGGCGTTTTGTTATATGGTCTTACTGGATGTATTAAAGAGTATGCATCTAGTATTGCTGTAAATGATGATAAGATGCAACTCTGGGAATTGCTTCAGGATTTCAAAAAGAATCTTGAATCTTTTAGTGCTCCACAAGAGCCTAAGAAAGAGCCTGAAATACATGATAATGGATCATTTGAATTAGTAGAAGATCCATTGGAAAAAGAATTAGGCTCTAAAAAACAAGATGAAGTAATAACAAATTCAGAAGAATTAGTATCAATAAATGTAGAGGATCTTCTCAATAAGGTTTTGGAAGAAATAAAACTTTCTGATCCTGGCTTGGGTAAGTCTCTTAAACTGACAAATAGGATATCCCTGACTAATAGTGATGGTAAAGTCCTTAATATTTACCCTGGCAATGTTATTGATGATAAAATTCCTGGGGCACATTTGTCTTACAAAGACATGTGCAATATAGTAAAAATGGCTTTAATTTATGGTTCAGACAAAATTGATTTCTGGATTAAGGATTAATAATGGAAACACTTACTACTATTAATGGTGATGGAATAATTGCTACAAGTGGTGAAAGCTCTTCTGAGCTTTCTACTACGCCTCCTAATAATTTGGATATATTAGATGTTGTATCTGCAGAACATAAAGATGATTCTGTAGATTATAAATCACCTGAAGATAGTCCTACTACATTTAGTAGAGTAAAACCTGAAGTAGAGTATTTTGACATCCGCTTTAATAATAACGGAGCATTAGAATACAATACTAATATGGATATATATAAAGCTCTTGGCGCTATTGATGTTGTAAAAACTCAAATAATGAAGAATATTACATCTGCTGGTGATACTCGTAGTGTAATCGATACTGCACTAGAGAATTATTTCATGGGCCGTAAATAATATGGCCTATTTTGCTGGTGTAGATATATCTATATCATCAACTGGTATTGCTGTCGTTGAGTATCTCGGCGACAGCAAATTTAGACTTATTGATAAGAAAACTATTAGCCCTTCAAGACATTCCAAAGGATTTGACAGAAAGCTGGAAAATTATCAAGTGTTTAAATTTTATACTGAAAATTTTTCTGCTGCACAAGGAATATCATTCTTTGTTTTGGAAAACTATAGTTACGGGTCGCCAGGTAAGATAGCTGATCTTGGTGAACTTGGAGGCTTGTATAGATTTCAAATAGTCAATAATCTTAAAAAATCATTTGATGTATTGGCACCTCAATCTGTTAAAAAGATTGTTGCTGGAAGCGGTAGAGCTACTAAAGAAGAAGTAAGAGATTCTCTGTCTAAATATATTGTAGATTTTGAATCTATAAGTTTCAATAATTATGATGAATCTGATGCTGTAGCTATTGCCGTTGCTTATGGACTTTTATTTGAAAAGAATAATAATGAACAAAGTAAAAGTTAAAAATCTTATTAAGGCTTATTCTGAAGTATTGGAAAAAGATTATCCCACTAATGAAGAGTTCTTAATCATACTTGGTAATATTGTAAGAATATTTGCTTTACAATTTACCCAAAAAGATCCTGATTTATCTGCATTGAATCCTGATGATGCATGGAGTATTGAACGTCATTGTAATGAATATCCTGAACATATAGGATTACAATTATTATTGCAATCTCATGTATTAATAAAGCTATCTGAAAGGTTTAAGAATGACTGATTCGATAGCTGATACAGCACTAGAAGGGTATCCGGATTACGATAGTGTAACTTCTGATTTCATGTCTCATGCTAAATTTAGAGGTAAGAGCTTAACAGAATGGGAAAGCTTATTAGAATTGCCGCAGATTAATGAAACTGATGGCCTAGATGAATTAAAGACCTCTAATATCGAATTCTTAAGAATATGTAGACTAATAATAAATAATTATTCTTATGCTAAATCGTCTTTTAAGTCTTGCGAGATGCATTATGAAAGAAATCTTGCATTAAAAAGAGCAGAAGTTATTCAAGAATTTCAGGATACTAATGCCGGTAAAAGAATTCCTGGCAATGATACAATAAATCAATTAGCTAGTTTTAGATGTAATAAAGAATATATTGCTATGAACATAGCAGAAATCTTTTTGAATTTTTGGGAATCTCAAAAAGAAAAAATAAAATTTTATGATTCAAGGCTAAATAGCCTTGGGTATATAATTGCTATAGAAAATAAATATCAATTCCAATATCAATAATAATAGGAATTAATATGGCAAGAGTTGCAAAAGAAGTAAAAGAAGGCAAAGAAATAGTTGCCGAAAGTAGTTCTACTATATCTAAAGATGATAGAGCTGCGATAGAAATACTGAAAAGAAGTATGAATAAAAAGTATGGTGATGGCGATCAAGTATTCATAACAGATTATGATATGGATCTTGAAGGTATCCCTACTGGTAGTGCAATATTGGATGCTCTTATTGGTAATGGTGGTTGGGCAGAAGGACGTGTTCATGAAATTCATGGGCAATCAGGTAGTGGTAAATCCTCTATTGTTACATTGACTTGTGCTAATGCACTTAAGAAGCATCCTGATAAATTTATACTATACATTGACGCAGAGCAAGCACAAAACTTCCGCTATATGAAGTTACTTGGACTTGATATGGAAAAAGATGATAGAATTCTTTTTACTCAGGTTAATTCTGCTGAAGAAGCATTTGATATTATAAATAATTCTATTAAAACAGGTGCATTTAGTCTTATCGTTTTAGATAGTGTGCCTGCAATACAAACTAAACGTGAAATGAGTGGTGATTTCACTCAAGAAACTATGGCCGAGAAGGCTAGGTTCCTGTCTAAATCTATCCCTCAATTATTGAAACCTCTGAAACGTTCTAATACTACTCTGATCTTTGTTAATCAAGTAAGGGACAAAATGGATCTTTGGGGTGGGATGGTAACTCCAGGTAATATAAGCTTTTATTTTTTGACATATCATGTTATAATAGTCTTAATATAGAAAACATTAATTGTTTTAATTTTAAGGTTATAATATGAGATGGTCAAAATCTGAAGACGATATAATAATTGATTTTATCAGAAATACAAATAATAGAACATTCAAAGATTTACATGAGATGTTTCCAGATAGAACTATATATTCTATAAAAATGAGATACCGGTATCGTAAAAGAAATATGTCTGGTAATTATATAACAAAAATCTGGACCAAAGATAAAATAAATATTTTACTCGAAAATTATACTAATAAAAATATATATGAACTTAGTGAAATTCTCGATATTAAATATTCTACTATTCATGCTAAATTAAGGGATATGAATTTAGTCCCTAAACAAATATTAAAAAGCTATACAGAAGAAGATGATTTATTTATAAAGGAAAATTATAAAAAAATTAAAACTTCTGATATTGCTTTTGAACTTAAAGTATCTCCCGATGCTATTATTCAGAGAGCAGCAAAATTAGGACTTAATACATCTAAAACTAAAAATTATACTGAAGATGAGAAAATTTTTATAATTGAAAATTATTCTAAAATTCCTATTGCTGAAATTTCCAAAGTAACTGGAAGAAGTTATTCTTCTATAAATAGTTTTGCTAGAAGAAATAATTTAATTCCGTATAGTAAAATACTGTATGAAAATAATGTTAAATTTATTTTGGAAAATTATGAGTCAATGACAGATTCCGAGATATCAAGAAAAATTTCTTTATCAATAGATGCTGTTGAAAATATCCGGAAAAATCATGGGATATATAAGTCCCCTGCGTTAATTAATGGGATTTCATCTATTGAAAAATTTGTAAAAAATGTTCTTGACGAATTATCCATTAAATATGTTTATTGTGCAGAACTTGGAAATTTTAAACCTGATTTTCTTTTAGAAAATGGTAAAATTATCGAAGTTAATGGTGATTATTGGCATTGTAATCCTCGTATTTATGGCAATGGGCCAGAAGATGAGATACAAGTTAAGCATGTATTAAGAGATTATTCTAAGAAATGTTATTATTTGTCAAATAATATCGATTATATAGAGGTCTGGGAACATGATATTAATCATAACCCAAACCTAATTGTCGAACAGATAAAGGCTTTCTGCCGTTCATAGTAGAAATATTATGAATTATTATAGCGGAATTAAGCGAGAAAATCCTCCCTGTTTCATAGGACAACTCGAACCGAAGGCTAGCTTTAAAAGGCTGGTCAGGGGCAACGCATAGAAGCTGAAACTAATAAAAAGAATATAATGCTTCCACGAGGCCGCTATACCTAAGTCTTTTTAGATATGGTAAAAAAATATGCTGAACTACATTGTAATGATGTAGAAGCAAAGATAAAAAACTTTGCGATAACAAATTGGGAAGAGCAATTCCATTTTACTCAAGTACACGTGTTAAAGTTAACTCTACTCCATCTATGCGAATAAAAGGATTAAATGATAATTATATTGGCCAAAGAGTAGAATTTTCTGTTGTTAAAAATAAAGTTGGCAATCCGTTTGGCGTTGCTGAAAGCAATCTTTATTTTGGTGTAGGTTTTAATCCTGTTGAAGAATTAGTTTCTACAGCTGTTAAAGCTGGTATTATCACTAGGGCTGGTTCATGGTTTACTATCCCAGTTAAAAATGATAAAGACGAATATATTAAATGTCAGGGTGAAAACGGCTGTTGTGTTTATTATAAAGAGCATCTAGATCATTTAGAAGAATTAAGACAAATTGTTAATAAACATAAAGATTCTATTTTTGATCAAATGTCTGATGAAGATGTAAAAGAGGCATCTGAAAGTGAAGTATTAGATGAGTAAATTCTCTGATATTGTTTACGACCGTGTCCATAAGGATGCGGTCTCTCTTTTTATTGGAACTTTAGGTCAGGTATTTAATGGTTACCATAGCTTTGATATTTCTGGCTCTAATTTGTATAATGGTTATTCCTTCGAAATGAATGAAAATTATACAGAACAAGATGTTAGAATTTGTATTAAATTGTTAGAATTAAATGGCTTTGACGTTAAAGTCAAAGAACAGGATTCTAAATTAAAGGGTTTTTCTATAACATGGAAAAAATAAAAAATGCTCAAGATTCGATAATGGAGTTTATGAAAGCTTGTGAGCAAGAAGTAAGAGAAACTCCCTCTGTGCCATCTAAAGAAGCTGTATATTTAAGAGCTAAGCTTACATTAGAAGAATGTACAGAATTTATTGAAGCGCTGTTTACTGGTGAAAGCAGAAAGCTTCCTTATACTAAGATGGTTATTGTTAGCCTTAAGGCTGCAATGTCTGCTTTAGAATTGGGGGCTAAACATCAAGATTTTAATCCTGCTGATGTTGATATGAAAGAAGTATTAGACGCTATTACTGATATTGAGTATGTAAATATTGGTGCGGCCAATACATTTGGATTTGATCTTGAAAAGTCTTTTAATATAGTCCATGATTCTAATATGTCTAAACTAGTTGATGGTAAAGCTGTTAAAAATGAATTTGGCAAAGTTATTAAAGGGCCTAATTATTATCCGCCCAATTTAGATGGATTATACTGATGAATAAATTTAAAGCTTTCTTGTTCCTAGTATTATTGTTTTTTATTTTAATTGTATCATTACCATTATTGTTTTTGATTTCACTGTATTGTTTATTCTTCTGTAAAGAAGATAAAGTTATTTTAAACGAAGCTAAAAAAGAATTGGCTAAGTTTAAAAAGCATTGTGAAGAAGATGAATCATTTAAGACTCAAATAAGTGAAATGTCTATATCAGATAAATTTGATGTTTATAACTGTTATATGGCGGCAGTAGACAATAAAATTGATTTTGATGAAAATAAGGCTATTAAATTTATTAAAAAGAAATGGCCTTTGCCTTATGCTATGTGGAAACCTAAAGAGGAATCTATGTATAATGAAATCCGTGCTAAAGCATGGTTTCTATGGGCACTAGAGGATTTGGGAATTGAATTTCCTGAAATAGAAGATATTGAATTTGTTTATAATACAGATTATCTTTCTATCGATATTGAAAAATTTAAAAATATTTTTAATTAATAAGAAATAATATGGATTTTGTGTCTACTCCTGAGAATCCCGATGGGGATATTAAACCAGAAGATTTTGGTATGTATACTAATCTTCATGCCCATAGTGTTTTTAGCCCACTAGATGGTTATGGTAAACTAGATGATTACTGTAAAAGAGCTAAAGCTCTTGGATTCAAAGGTTTATGCCTATCAGAACATGGCAATATGATGGGTCATAAAGACCAAGAGAAAATATGTAAGAAATATGGTATAAAACCTATTTATGCAAATGAAGGTTATATGACTCTTCATAGCGGTGCGAGAAAAGAAAAAATAGAAGGATATAAAGCTAATTACCATATCCTTCTTATAGCTATGAATGATGTAGGTTATAAAAACCTTATGAAGATTACCTCTATTGCGTGGACTAGATATAAGTATTATAAGCCCAGATTTGACCTTGATCTTTTAAGAGAGAATAATGAAGGCATTATTTGCACTAGTGCATGTTTAGGTGGACCAATTAATCAGCTGTACCTCGATGGTAAAGAAGAGGAAGCTGAACAGATTGCTCTAATCCTTAAAGGTATTTTTAAGGATAGGTTCTATCTTGAAAAAACCTATACTGGATTAAAAGAACAGGACATTGCAAATAAAAATTTAGTTGAATTGTCCAAGAAGCATAACATACCAATGATTATTACTTGTGATAGTCATTATGTTTATCCGTGGGAATCTGATTCCCATATGAAACTTGTTATGTTAAACACAGGTGGTCAATTAAATAAAGCTGCCAAAAGTGTAGATTTAACTGATACTGAAAAAGATGATTCTGATGTAGATAATAACTCTATGTTCTATCAGCCATCACAGTATTATGTCAAACCTCATCATGTTCTTGTTGAGGAATATTATTCTAATCCAGAAGATGCTGAAGCTTTTGCAAATACCAACAAGATTGCCGAGATGTGTAATGTTACATTACCTAGTAGTGATAGAATGGTTTATCCAGAACCATTTGATGATCCAGATAAGGTTTTAAGAGATCGTGCATATGTATGGTATGATGTATATACAAAAGATTTTGAAGATGACAAGAAAAAGCTTTATAAAGATAGACTTGAGGAAGAATTAAGTCTCTACGAAAAGATGGGTTTTAGCTCTTATCCTCTTGTACTTCAAGATATTATTGAATATGCTAAAAATAATGATATTATGACTGGCCCTGGACGAGGCAGTGCTGCAGGAAGTTTATTGTCATTTGCACTAGGGCTGACCGCTATTGATCCTATTCCATATGGACTATTATTCTCCAGATATTTAAATTCTGGCCGTGCTAAATATCCTCTTATTGAAATTCCTGGATATCCATTAAAAGAATGGAATAATAAAGAAGTGTAAATAGTTTCTTTTAGGTATAGCCACTTTTAAGTAAGTGGCTTATCATATATAAGATATAAGTGGATATACTTATCCCGTAGAATATATGATTTCTTTTTAAGGAAATAAAATGCCTGAAACAAGTAAACCTGTTGGATTCAGCATTCCTCAATGGACTACTGGTACTAGCTCTCTAATGAGAACTGATGGTGCTGGATCCGTTAAACGTGTATCTACAAATGATGATATCAGAATTAATGATATTAATGATATGCGAACTTTTTTAGAATCTCTATCAGAACATACTCATAGTTATACAGACTCTATTGGGAGCTGTTAATGACTAGCAAATTCTCTTTTTATGATTTTGATAATTTTGTTATAAATGATCCAAATAAAGAGCGTCTTGGTGATTTTCTAAAAAACGAATGGCAAAGAGATAAAGATGACACTTTGCTTTGTGAAAGATTGTTTTTCCTTGCCAATGATTTAGAAGATCTAGAATTCGATATAGATATTTATGTCTTTATTAAAGATTTATTCAATTGGGCAATAGAACAAATTTCTCAAAAAGAGGGTACAGATAAAAATTCTAAAGAATTTATAAACTGTATTAGTTTATTGCGTTTTGGATTGGGTCTTGTTGAGATGTATTATGTCCCAAGAAGCTTTTCAAAACTTGTTGATAAAACAAAAGATGACAAAAATAATATTCCCTCTACAGTTAGTGCAATAGTTAATTCTCTTATTGCTACATATGATCTTTGGAATGGAATAGAAGAATCTGATTTCATTGATCTTAAATATCAGTTTGTATTTGACTATGAGACTGATGTTTATTATGCTGTAATTAGAGATTATGTTGCTAATATGAATCAAGAAATTAAACCTATTGTTACTCATCCATTTGTTTTATTTGATGATAATAAATCTGGTATTGAGACTTTTAAGAAAAGACTTGCTGAAGCTTGTTCAAAATAATATAATAGCCTGCCTTATGGCGGGCTTTTTTAGGACTTTAAATGTTATTACCTATTGTATTTAGTAATCATTGTGATCTTGATTGTACATATTGCTGTATACAATCCAAAAATATGAGTCCATTTTTAGATATCAATAAAATTGATAACTTTATTGCAACCTATTCTACTAAAAAGAATATAGTAGAATTTTATGGTGGTGAACCTACATTACACAAAGATTTAATTTTTGAGACTATAAAGCTTATTAATGATAAGCATTCTGACAAAGAATTTTCTTATCGTTTGTATACAAATGGTGTATTTAAAGATTATTCTGTTGACGAGATTAAATTCATAGCATCAAATATAGACGAGATACTATTATCTCTTGATGGATTTGATTACGAAGACAATACAAAACGTTTTACATCTATTGATGAATATAATTCTGTAATTAATAATCTGAAAGTTCTTATATCTAATGATGCTAATGTAGGAATAAGTTCTGTTTTGTATAATATGTCTAACTATTCTAAGATATATGATAATTATAAAAAATTTTTTGACATTGGTGTTAGATATTTTTCTTATGAGCCGTTGACTATATTTCAAACAGATAAGGCTGTTGTTATTCCTAAGAAGTTTATGAAAGCTTTTACAAAAAATATTTATAAGGTTGTAAAAGATATTTCTGATAATGATTTAATAGGCGAAGTAGAACTATTTGTTGCTAAAGAGTTATTATCTTCTTCTTGGTATAATAATGGGGAAAAGACACAATGCAGTAAATGGATTAGGGCATTAAGTCCTCGTGGCAATATATACATGTGTAGGGATCATGCCGCAAATGAAGAAGAGATGTTCTTTTCTCCAAAAGTAATACAATTCTTTAACAAGAATAATTTAAAAATAGATAATGGATCATTTCCATTTGTTGAACAAAATGAAAATAATTTAACTCTGTGTTCTGTTAAAAATATTCAATACAGAGATTTAAAAATAGATGACAAGTTATATTGGTTAGATGATGAATGGCAAGATTTAATAATAAGGCCATTGTATCAAATTATTATGGCTATTGATGTTGGTGATAAGTCCATCAAGCCATATATAGAAAAATATATTTCTATGCTCCCTGCTATATTTGAAAGACTTAAAATATGATTTCTATTAGAAAAGCTACAGAATCTGATGTAGAATTCATGATCGAATGTATCAATAAAGATTATCAGATTAATGATTATCAAATGGATTTTGATGATTGGATTGCTGACGTATTCCCGGGCGGCAGAGATTTAAAAACAATTCAAACATATGTTAATCCTAAATTACCCCAAGATTTATATATTGTTAATACTGGATACAAAGATGTTGGATTCTTTAGTCAAGATGTAGATGAAACTAATTCTACAATTGGCGGTATTGCCTTTATGCATAGACATGCATGTAAAATGGCTATATTAAAAATAATTAAAGCCATTGCTATTAGGGGTACTTTAATATCTGATAATTATAGATATTTTGAATACAATACATGGAATAAGTTAATTGTTACTGTTGTTCAGTCAGTTATTCCTAGTTTAAAAGAATTTAAAATAACCGATGGTTATCGTATTGTAGTTGGTGAAACTAATTACAGTAAAGAAAAGGTCGATGCTGTTAAAGATAAGTATAATATCACAGACCTCACAAAAGATTTTACATTTTGTTTTGATGATAGATAATATGAAGCCAGAGTTTAAGACTGAAAATTGTCCTCCAGGATTTTATATAGATGGCGCCATTCAATGGAGTGCGTCAAAAGAGTATTATACATATTCATTAATATTTCAAAGAATATTTAATTCAATGTTTCCGCCAGGTAAAGCTCCTCAAGAGTTTTTGAATATACTTGTAGTTGGAGGTGGAGACTTCCAACTTATTAGTGGAAAGACATTTTTATCAAATGAGAATAGAATAACGCTTGTTGATCCTGGTGTTACTGAATATTTTAAACTTCTTGAAGAGAATAAAGAAAATATTCCTGAAAGGATTTATAATGAACAAAGGCATTGTTATGAATCTAAGTCCTTCTTAAATATTCATGAAAAAACTATTCAGGAATTCTTAAAAGATAATACTCAGACTTTTGATATTATTGTGGTAGATTTAATAGATGAACTTGCTGCTGATCCATATAATGAATATGCGTCAGGGCTATATAAAGCTTTGCGTCCTGAAGGAGTTATGATTGGATACGGCGGATTAAGCTATACTGATTTTGTTGTAAATGGATCAATTCTTCCATTGGAATGGAATGATGTAGTTATACATAAAAAGTATTTTAAATCTTGGAAAGATAATGGTGTCTTTTATGGGCTCAGAAAACCTAAGAAATAAAATCCATAACATTATAAAATGGATGGATGATAATTCTTTCTGTAAAAATATTATTGAAGATGACAAAAACGGGAAGATTATAAAAAAGAATGTTGATGCAATAGATCATATTTGTTTTTCCAAGTCTAAATGGTCTGCGTTTCCTGTATATCCATTTTCATGGAACGATAATTTATATGGAATAGAAAACATCTTATTTGAAAATAAGATTGGATTCGCTTGGATAAATAAATTCTCTGAAGGGTCTATTGTTAGCGAACATTCTGATTCTGAAAAAATAAACGAATATATTAATTATCGCATAATAATGTCTATGTCAGATGGTAAATGTTTGTTTAAGACGGATCATAAGCATAGACTTGATACAATGTATCAGTTTTCTGTATTTAAGCCTATGGAGCCACATTCTCTTATTCAAGAAGAGAATGATGGATATTATCTGATATTAGATGTATATAAAGAAGATTTATCTATTGATGATTTAAAAACCATCTATAAATATTACAAAGAAAGATATATAGATGATATTCCAGAAACGAATAAATGAATTAAAAGATTCAATATCTGGTTATTTTTCTGATATTTTAGAAGAGTATAAAGCTGCAAGCTTTGATAATACTATGGATACCTATACTGGTATTTGGCGTAGTGCTGTTGTATATGGTATTGATATAATCAATACAGAAGTATTGCGTAAAACTAATTTCCGTGGCTATGAAAAACTTTTAAGAGGCATAGATTCTTTTAATAGAATATTGGCTATGGATAATTATAAAATAGCCTCTATTGAATTTAATTACTTTGAAGATTGCAAAGTAGAACCTCATGTCGATGATCATAATTTTGACGATAGAAGAATAAGAATATTTATTCCTATATCTTATAATAAAAAGCCTGAAGTTTATATCCATGAAGGAAATCCTTTTAATTCAGAGGAAACTATAAGTGGATATAATGATGGCACACCTTTTATCTTTGATTGTACATTAAAACATTCAGCTAATATACAAGGAACAGCAACTTGTGCAATAGTGGATTTGCTACCAAAAGATATTAGCGCATTAGACTATATTAAATATTGTTCTAAGCCTTTAATGTATTATTGGGAAAAAACTTTTAAACTTACTTAGAAAGAAAATTAATATGAACCAAGAATTAGATAAAGCAATAGCATTGTATCAAGAAGGCTTAGATAATGTAATGAAGCCTGTTTATGATGCTATATTTTGTGTAGCAAGTAAAGGCGAAGATTCTTATGTATTTAAATTAGATACATATGAGCCGCATATTGTTGATAAAGTTATCTCTATTCTTAAAAAGAAAAAGTTCACTATTGAAAAAATATCTGATACTGAATTTGAAGTATGGGGATGGGCATATGAAAATCCTCAACTTTATTTATTCTAATGTAAGATAAAAATGAAATATAAAACTTTAAGAGAATTAGTATTAAGCCACTCCCAAGAGGAGTGGTTTTTGCATAATAAGAAGAATATCATGTTTGAGCTTAATCATTGTGAGCTCCACCATATTGATTCTTATTTTTTAAATCTTTACAATGCTGGTATTAAAGATCTAGATAATCCTAATAGTAGTAATATTTTATATTTACTAGGTATGACTAGTGTTGAACCACATAAACGTATTGATACTGTTGGTGGTGGCTTCCCGGATTAAATTAGTCCCTTTTGTTAAGAAATTAACAATAGAAAACTCTGTGAAAACGGTGAAACTCCTGTAAGGACAATACCGTGCGAAACTTTACCAAAGTAAAGGACGTGTAACGACTATTATGTAGGGCCAAGTGGTTCGAAGCGCAGAGCGCCTAAGTCTTCATAGATATGGCGATGAGATAGTCTGCTCTATATAGTAATATATAGCTGGGTTTTATTCCCGGGTATGGATTAACGACCCATACTGAACATAAAGGATCGATAGCGATTTCAGTAATGATAAACGTGAAAAAGTATTTGATTATTTAAAATCTAAATATGGTGATGGTTTCGCACATTTAGGTACTATTACTTATACTGCTGGCAAACAAGTATTTAAATCAGCTGCCCGCATTCATGGTATGTCATTTGAAAAGGCAAATAAGATTTCTAATCTTATGCCTGACATAAATTGTCCCAGATTAGAAGTTTTATTAGAAGAAAATTCTGATATAAAGAAACTTTACAATTCTGATACAGAAATTAAAGAAATATGGGATGATGCTGTTAAATTGCAAGATTGCATTAATGCAACAGGGGTTCACGCTTGCATGTTATCAGGCACCAAAGTTACCATAAAAAGAACTAATAATTCTGAACCTGAATACATGAATATTGAAGATGTTAAAGTTGGATATCTGGCTTTAACACATCTATTAAATTGGAAGCCTGTAGTAGATGTTCAGGTTAATGAATCTAAGTTAAGTAATGTTGTGGCATTTACATACCAGCAAACTGATTATGACGAATTTTCAGTTTTAAGATGTACATCTAATCATCCTATATTTGTAATTGACACTATTGAAGATGATGATGATCAAAAAGATGAACTTAATGGTACTTGTTATTGGATAAATGCCGGCGATATTAAACGTCGTTATAGAGTTGTTGGTGCAGACATTAATGGATCTTTTAGAACTCCAAGAATGGTTCTTCATACACATCCATATTCTACTGTATATAATGATTCGAATGATGAAACAGTCAGTGTATATAACCTTACTGTTTTAGATGATTCCTCATATATCGCTAATGGTATTGTAGTACATAATTGCGGAGTAGCATTATCTGATAGACCATTATGGGAAGATGTTCCATTATGGGATAGTAAAGGTAAAACTGTTACCCAATGGGAGGGTAACAAAATTGAAGAATATGCTGGTATTGTTAAGCTAGGAATCTGGCGTTTCCAATAGGAATATTGGTTATTATTACACCGGAATTAAGCGAGAAGGCTGTGATGCTAACTCGAGTCCGAAGGCTATTTTAAAGCAATAGTCAGGCGCAGAGCATAGGTAGTGAAACTGTTAATCAGAATATAATCTACCCACGAGGCCGGTGCAACCAGAACGGTTGAAAAAATATGCCGAACCAGATTAAAAAGAAGTCTGGATTGTTAAGATAAAAAACTTAACACTATATATTTTATATATATAGAATTTTTGAGACATCCTTGGTTTAAAAACGCTTGGTGTACTCGAGTATGCTAAGAAACTTATTAAAGATAGACATGGTATTGATATAGATTGGTATACATTACCAATGGATGATGAAAAAGCATATAAGATTATGTGGGATAGACGTAATTATGGAATATTCCAATTTGAAGAATCTGGTATGTCTTCTTTTATTAATAAGTGTAAACCTAAAACAATACATGATATAGCAGTATGTGTTAGTACATGGCGGCCAGGACCAATGTCGGTGACTGGACTTGTAGAGCGTATAATAGGTAAGATTAGTGGAGAAATCCCTAAGACTGACTTTATATTCCCAAAATATAATTATATTTTTGAAAATGCACATAACGAAATTGTCTTCCAAGAAGGTTTCATCAGATTATCAATGGATATGTGTGGATTCACAGAAATAGAAGCGGATAAACTAAGAAAAGCAGTAGGTGAGTAATTGCCCCTTGTTTTAGTAATGAAACAATGTGTATCGAGCAAAATCGGTGAAGGCTGAGATGCTAATACCGAGGTAAGCTTATAGTAACTATAAGCCACCGTAGAGCGTAGAGATTGAAAAGATATAATATCTCCAAGAGTGTTCGACATCCTTATAGGATGAAAATGTACGCCGAACTTATGCAAATATGAAGTATAAGAACTATTGGATAAAAAGCCAATAGGATAACATAATTGAAAAAAGATGCTGCTTTGCTTGCGTCATTAAAAGACAAGTTCATTAATGGTGCTGTTGCTTCTGGTGAAGATGAGAGAAAAGTTAGTTCATTTTGGGAAGAACTAATGCTGTTTGCGCAGTATGCGTTTAATGCTTCGCATGCGTACTCGTATGGTCATTTGACCTATTATACTGCTTGGCTTAAAGCCAATTATCCAAATGAGTTTTATTGTTCTATTATAAGTTGTGAAACTGAGGCTTCTACTCAGCGTATTTATATGGAAGATGCTAAAGCTCATGGTATTAAAATTTTACCTCCTAATCTTAATGAATCTGATAGTGGTTTTACACTAGATAGGAATAGTGATATTATTTATGGTTTATCTGGTATTGCTAATATTGGTGAACCTATTTATAAGCAAATTATAGAATTGCGCCCGTTTAAAAGTTTCGGCGATTTCTTATTAAAAACACATCTGTTTGGATCTAGTATTACTAAGAAAGCTATTGATGCTTTAATACGTTCTGGATCTATGGATTGTTTTGGATATAAACGAAGCGTTATGCTTCGTTCTTATGAGAAGTTTAAATTAGACTTTGATCCTAAGAAATCATTTAAACGTGAAATTGCTAAAACTGGCGAAATGTCTGATGAAATTAGGGCAAGATATAAAGAGTTCTTAGAAAAGGAATCTGAATATTTTGAGGATAAAACATTTAAAGAATTCTCATTGTTTGATATTTTAGAAGACGAAAAGAACTTTATTGGAGTGTATATTTCCGGCGATCCAATGGATTTAGTAGTAAAAACTGTAACCGAAAGACACTTTACATCAGAAGAAGTTAAATCTGCTGTAGAGTATAAAGGTATGTTTTCTGGTTCTGTTATCGCTTATATTTCTTCTGTTCGTGCTTTGAATACCCGTACTGGTAAGAAGATGTGCTTCTTAGATTGTATAGATCATGAGGGGAAACGTTTTTCTGCTACTGTATTTGATCCTAATTATACAAAACTGAAAGATATTTTACGTTCTGGTAATTATATACAATTAGTTATTTCTGCTAAACCAAGTTATAAGGGCAACGGCGAAATAGATTCTATTGTTAATATGGCGATAGATTTAGGTGAACGGTGTAAAGAACAAGTCCGCGAGGAAGAGCATAAAAATAAAGTTAAAGAAGCCTTTATTATATTAGATGATATTCCTAGTAGTGTAAGATTTAAATCTATTTTGAATAAAGTTCAAGAATTAATTCCTGAAGATAAATTTGATTCAGATGGAGCTGTATCAATAGTGGTAAAAGTTCCTTCTAAGAAATATGAATCTGTTAATATCGAAAGGAAAGATTCTGACTTTGAAATGAGATTTGGGCCTTTTTATACTAAACTTATTGATGTTGAAGTAATCAGAATGCTTAATAAGCTTCTTGATGTTACAATAGCTACAAGATAGGCTGAGAGAAATCTCAGCCTTTTCTTTTTGTATAAAAACAAAAAATTGTATATAATTAGAACAATAATAATTTATATGAAAGTTTCTAATGAAAAAAGAGTTTTATATCGATAGTTATAATAATTTTGTATTTAAAGCTACTTTTAAAGAGTATGAAGAAATAAAAGAAGTTCATTACGATGATATTTCTGATCTTATACCTGTTAAAGGCAATAGGGTAATAGGTGTTTCTATTAATAAGACAAAATTTAAAGAAGCTATTGTAGCAATGACTAAAACTAGAGATAGTGTATATCAGATGGAACTTTATGCTGATTTCTCCTTTTTTAATTTTGGTGATAATCATCATTTTTTGTTATTCCGCGCAGATGATGGATTAATCGAATGCAAAGTTGTATTCAGAATAGAAGATGACTTTTATGCTATTAATATGTCTGATTACCTTCCTATCTCTGTTATAGATTTCTTAACTGAATATTGATATGTATTATATTCATTTAATTTATAAATGGATAAAGAGTAATTTATTCTGCATCCATGATTGGAAATATAAAGAAATGAAGACATATTGTGGTCGCTCATATAGAGAGTGCAGCAAATGTGGAAAAGTTTCTAATTGATGGTAAAATTGAATGCATTTTTTTAATAAATTAAATAATCATTTAACACGTAAGCCTGCCCTTAAAGCCAAACGATTACCAACAATGTATCCTAGCGCTGCTAGTTGTCGTGATATGGACAATCCAGCAATAGTGTATGGTGCATGTATGAGACAGCAATGGTATCGATGTGCTGGATATAAAGAAAGTGATCCATCTGGTGAGTATAGCCAATATATATTTGCTGCTGGTAATCTATGGGAAGATTGGCTTACTGAACAATGTAAACAAATGGGGATTTGGGAAGCTAACAGTGTAAAATGGTCACTACCAGAATATTATTTATCTGGTGAGGTTGATATTGTTGTTAGAGATCCTGAAACTGATGAAGTTATAATTATTGAATCTAAGACTTATAGTAGTAATAATTATAAAGCTAAGTCTGAATTAATTGGTTTATCAGGTCGTACTCCTACTCCTAAAGTTCAAAATGTAATGCAGGCTGCATTATATTTAATGTATTTTTCTAAACCAGAAAACGGCGGAGTTAAAAGAGTCTTGTTGACTTACTTTGATAGAAGCTGTGCTGGCCCAGAAAACAATCAAGAATTCTGGATTACTTTAAATCCAGTTGAAGAAGGTAAAACCTTTATTCATATTGATTGTAAAAATTCTAAGGGTGCATCATTTTCTTATGATATGCCCGGCATAACTATGGAAAATCTACTTGCTCGTTATACAGAATTGATAAATTCTTTACGAGAAAGTCAAGAAGTTCCACCTCGTCCAGATTATGAACATGTATATTCTGATGAAAAAGTCATTAGGTTATACAATGCTGGAGAGATTGCAAAAACCAATTACGAAAAATGGGAATCTAATAAAACTAAATATCCTATTGGTGATTGGCAATGCGCTTATTGTAACTATAAAACTTTATGTAAAAAACAACAAGAAACATTAGCTTAATAAAGGCAATAAAATGACTCAACAAAATAATACTCAAGTCTACACTTTAGAACAATTGACAGCTGCTGTTAATAATCTTAGCAGCGGCATAATTAGCCATGAAGAAGGAATTGCTAATATTAGCATTCTTGTATCTTCTGTTATGGATGTTCTAATTCAAAAAGGTGTTGTTACAGAAGAAGAACTGACTGCATCTGTTGCTAAAACTTCTGCTAAAGTTACTGAACAAATTGAATTGATGCAAAAAGAAGCTCTCGCTGATGCTGAAAAAGCTGCTGCTGTACAAACAGCATCTGCTGCTAATGATGAAGAAGTAAAAGCAGCGGAGTAATATAAGAATGTCTATTAAGCAACTTACCGACTTTAAGACTCAGATGGATAAGTTGCGTATGTTTCTTCCCCAATATTTGGAAGAGCATGGTCATGATGTGAAAGACGGACATAAAATAAGATGTCTGTCTCCAGATCATGATGATCATACGCCATCTATGTCTATGTTTAATACTGAAGAGGGGTACCCTCTTCTTCGTTGTCATGGCTGTAATACAGTTATGGATATATTTAATGTAGCAAATGTCTTAGAAGGCAGACCTATTATGGGTGCAGGCTTAATAGACAATACTGCTACATATCTTGCATATAAATATGGTGTTGAGCTTGTATATAAAAAACTTAGCGAAGATGATATATATGAACTTAATATGTATCAAGCATATGAAGCTGCTGCAAATTATATAATTTCTCAAGAAGATTTCAATGAGCTGCAAATAGCAGAAATGAAGAAAAGAAATTTTTCTAGAGAATTTATGAAAGCTTATAAAGTTGGCATATGTAATGATGTAGACAAGCTTAGAGAGCATCTTAAGTCTTGTGGCTATATGGCATCATTCATAGATGAGATTGACCTTGGGAATAAGCGTATATTTAATTCTAATAATATAATTTATACGATATGTGATGACAATGGTCGACCTGTTGCTTTCCAAGCAAGGAATCTTGCTTATGATGGCAAAGTAGATGAAAGCACTGGCAACTTTATAAATGGGCCAAAGTTTATTGGATCTACAATATCTAATATTAAGAAAAATATTTACCGTAAAAAAGAAAGACTTTATCTTTTAGATAAAGCTAAGCGTAATGAAAGTGTTATTGTAGTAGAAGGTAATTCTGATGCTTTATCACTACATAATAATGGAATTACTAATGCTGTTGGTATTTGTGGTTTAAATTTTTCTGAACATCATTTAAATACATTGCGGCGCAATGCTATTTATGAAATTATTATGTGTCTTGATAATGATGATGCTGGGACTGAGAAAGCTAAAGCTATTCTTGATGATGTGGCATCTAAGATACATGATATAAAAATTAAATTTATATTCTTGCCTGATGAGTATGATGAAGCTGGAAATAAACTTAAAGTTGATCCTGATGAATATATTCGTAGGCATGGTAAAGAAGCTTTTAAAGCTTTACCTGTAATAGATTCATTTTCTTGGCGATTGCAAAGATTTGATTCTGATACAGATCCTGAAGTAATATCACTAGCAGTGATTCCTATTATATGTGCTGAGCCATCTTATATACGCAGAGAGCGTATGATTAATGAGCTTGCACTATATACTGGATATAGTGATAAAGTTATTAGGGATGAGATTGAAAAGATCGAATCTGATAAGACTCGTAAAGTTGAAACTGCCAAGAAACGTGTTCTTGAAAATCTTGTACGTAATCTTGAAGAATCGTCTTCTGTTGATGCTGAATTAGCTCTTAATGAAGCTCTTACTGAAATTTATGAAATTAACCAGAATTTTAATGCTGGTATAATGGAAACCTCTTCCCGTATTAATAATATTTTAGCTATTAAAGAATACCAAGAAGATACTGATAGCTTTAGTCTTATTAATTGGGGCAAACCACAATTTCATTCTTTGAATGCTGCTACTGATGGAGATACCTCTGGTAAGGTAATATTCATTGGCGGCGGGTCTAATGTTGGTAAAACTTCGTGGGAAGTTAATCTTGCATGGAGAATTGTAGAAAACAATCCAGATTCTATGGTTGTATTCCTATCTATTGACGATAGCGCTAAAGAATTGTTGCCTCGTATTTGTTGTTTTGACGCATGTTTAAGAGCATGGGAAAATGATGATATACGCTTATTTAAGCATTTAGATATTAATAAATTCGCTAAACCAGATTTATATAAAGATAATCCAGTTCTTTATGCATCTATTAAAGATGAAAGAGAAATTTTCTATAAGAAATTTCTATCTTATGCAAGAGAAGATAGATTTGTTCTGTATGATTCAATAGATGGTAGAAGTTTAGATTTTATCGAGACTCTACTTCGTACATATAGAGATAAATATCCTAATAGAAGACTGTACTTCTTCTTGGATAACTTCCATTTGGTTCAATTAAATAATGGTTCTGAAGGTAGAGAGAAATATAAAACTCTATCTCATGAAATAAAGGCATTGGCAGTTAAATATAATTCTACTGTTGTTAGTACAGTTGAATATACTAAGATGCCTCTTAATCAGAAACCTGATAATAATAATATTGCTGAATCTAACAGTCTTGTATATGATAGTAATTTGATTATGCATGGTTGGAATGAGCTTCATGGTTTAAGAGAAGAGGCTACTGCATATCATATTGATCCAGATGATCCAAAACGATATAAACGTCCTATTGTAGAATGGGCCGTTGGTAAAAATAAAATAGCTGCATTTAAAGGTAATATATATACTAAGTCATGGCCTGAAAAGGCATTCTTTGTTGAAATAAGTGAAACTGAGTATAAAACCATTGTAGCTGAAAATACTGCTTATGAAAAAGGACTATAATGTTTAATAATGAATTAGAGGAAGATTTAGTTGCTGGCAAAGTAGAATTTAAAGGATTTGATTTACCAAGAACTATTCCTAATTTTAATTCATTTAATCATTTGTCAGTATCAATGTTTTGTAAGGCAATGTCAAAATATAATGATGTTGCCTTACATTATCCTGAATTTATAATAGATTTTGAAGGATTACATAAAGAAGGTTTACCATTTAAACAATTCTGTAGTGTTATACTATTTGAAGCGTTTAATATATTTTTAAAAGATCCTAATGTTGACATATCTGAGCTTGCTTTGTATATAGACAATACGGAAAAATTAAAAATATTCAATATGAAGGAATCTGAAATAAAATATTTGTCTACTTTATATATGAGTTTTGTATCATGCATAAAGAATTTGAAAGATGAAATTTTAAATTCCGCCGGATTTATTTCTAAAGAGAAAATATATTTTTCTTATGGAAGAAATCCTAGAGAATGTTATCAGCAATATATAGATTTGATAACTGTTAAAGAAGAGGGCATTAATGTCTTTATTCTAACGCCACAAGTATTTGGTGCTAGGAATAATTCTAGAACAGTATCTAATCCTAGAGTTCTTCATATAATAAATCACTTTAATGACCTTGGATTAAATCTATTAAATGTTTATGAAATAACTATTCCGTTCTCTGAGGGGAATAGCGTTTCATTGCAAAGAATCCCTATTAATAAAGTAAATGTTCAGTCTGCTATTAATTTTTGTAGGGCTGACCCTACATTTACTAGTAATCTTATTTTTTGTAGAACATGTAAATATAATAATAGTTGCTCTATTAAAGATATGATTCCTATATACAGGGTTTAAAATGAAAATATATAAAATAAGAGAAGATGCCTATCCTTTTATATTTGGATATATAATTGGAATGGTTATTGCATTAAGTATATTTAAAATGCTTGGTGTAATAGCAGTATCATGGATCGTAGTGTTTCTTGGTCCATTAATTTTTATTGGATGCGTTTCTGCTTCAATAATTATTGTTATGATGATGTTTTGTCTTGTTGGCTACGGAAATCAAAAATGAAGATAGTACATATGGCTCCATTAAGTCAAGGATGGATAGTTGAGGGAACTGGAGATACTCAACTTGTAGTATCTGTTCTTGAAGACGATAACGATGAAATTGCCTGTATTGTAGACACTACTACTGGCAAGTATTACATCAATAGGATAATTGATAAAAATGCTATTTGGAAATTTGCTCCTCACAACTTCGACCGCGTAGAAAGTGATGATGCATTTGATGCCTATCATAAATTCTTTTTTGATAATGGTCTTGGATTGGCTATTGATGGCATGAATTACAATTTCACCAGTAAATTAAAATCATGAGTGCTGATAATAGGGGCTCTGAAGAACAGAGAATTATCTATAGATTTCTCAAAGAGCTATATCCTCATTATGATGTGATTTATGAGGCTACTCTTCCGAATGGAATGCGTTTTGATTGTTTTGTAAAACAAATTGGTGTAGTCGTGGAAACTGACGGGAAACAGCATACACAATTTGTCAAGCATTTCCATGGCGATTTTAATGGCTTCCTATCCCAACAGTTAAAAGATTCCAAAAAGGATACTATTGCTGCAGAAATGGGAATAAGGCTTCTTAGGATTAACCAATGGGATTGTCCTAAAACAAAAGAAGAACTAAAAGATATGATAGATTCTATACCTGATCCTGGTGTAGAGTATGATTATCTTGTTCTGGATAATGACAAGCCTAATAAAGCTAATGAAAAAATTAAAGAGATAAAACGCAAACGTTATTTTGAATATAAAAATAGCAGACGAAAAGAGTAGTCTGCTTTAAATCTTTAGGGATTTATATTTTATATTTTCTGTACAATCGCTTTGGGATTGTACAGACACTCAGCCAGATCTGCATGCATCAGCTGCAGCTCCAGGCTGAGCCGGGTCTATTACCTTAGTATTTATTATTGAGTTATACGACCCATTTTATTAGGTTTTATACCTAAAGAATAATGATAATAATAAAAAAGGTTTAATAATGTCTTCAAAGGTTTTTAATAGAGATGCTGTATCTGATACACTGTTTTTGAATAAAGAAAACGGTTTATCTATTCAGCGTTTTGATGATCCTAAATATCCAGTTATCCTTAAACTATTAGATCAACAACTTGGATTCTTTTGGCGTCCTGAAGAGATTGATATGTCAAAAGATAGATCTAATTTTAGTGGATTGACTAAAGCTCAAGAACATATAGTTATATCTAATATTAAGCGTCAAATAATGCTAGATAGTATTATGGGGCGTGCTCCTGATTTAGTATTTGGAGTTGCTACTAGCGATCCTACTCTAGAGGCATGTGTCAAATGGTGGAGTGCATACGAAACATTACATAGTAAGTCATATACCCATATTATTCAATCTAGTTTTTCTCAACCTAAAGAGGTTCTAGACACTGTATTGGATATTAAAGAGATTGTTACATGTTCTGATTCTATTGCTAGATATTATGATGATGCTATAGAAAAAGTTCAATTATTTTACGAAAATAAAGTTTCTAGATATGAAGCTTGTAAAGCTATTTATTTAGCATTACATGCTGCCAATTCACTAGAGGCATTAAGATTTCATATTTCATTTGCTTGTAGTTTTGCATTTGGTAAGAATGGCGTACTTCCAGGTCTTGCACGGATTATAACTCTTATCGCTCGTGATGAAAAAGTTCATGTTGCTATAACCAACAATCTTATAAAGATAGTAAAAAATGACGATCCTGATATTGCTCTTATTGCGAAAGATCCTGAAGTAATAAAGGCTATTAAAGAGATGTGGCGTACTGTTATTCTTGAAGAAGCAGAATGGGCTAAGTATCTATTTAAAGAAGGTGAGATATTTGGATTAAATGAAAAAATATTGTTTAAATATCTTTGCTATCTTGCCACTACAAGATTGGAATATTTTGAAATTGGCACTTTAGAAGAAGTTGCTGGTTTTGAATCTGTACATGAAAATCCTATTGTTTGGATTAATAAATGGCTAGGCAATGATATGGGTGATCAACCTGCTCCTCAAGAAGTAGAAATCACTACATATGAAAAGGGTATTGTAGATTATGGTTCCGGCGATTATCGTGAAGGCTTAACAATGATTAATCTTGGGTTGCCCGAAGATATTGAACATGACACTCCTGGTATCACAACAGAAGAAATCAAAGGATTGTTTTATGGAAATTAATGTCTTTTATAATAGCAAATTTGATAAAAGAATTATACAGTCTAATTCTGATAAAAATATAAAATTTTTTCGTATTAATGAATCTAAATCTAAAGAGGCTTTAGATAGATTCTTTGAAGGCGATTCATATATTGATTCTGGATGCCAAATATACGTATATGATAATAAGGCTTTAGTATGAAAATAAAAGTTTATTCAAAAAATAATTGTCCCCACTGTAAAGAAGCTTTACATGCTTTGAAATCTTACCTTCCTGATTTTGATAAAACAGTTGAAGTTATTTATGTGGATGAAAAGCCTGAACTTAAAGATGAATTGCTAAGTATATTTGATAATCTGGGACTTCCTCGTCCTAGAACTGTTCCACAAGTATTTAAATATACTGAAGAGAAAGAATTAGTGTATCTTGGTGATAATAAAATAATCCAAGAAAAGATTGTAAATAAGACACTATGATTGTAGTAAAACGTAATGGTTTAAGAGTAGAATATAATCCCGAAAAGATAAATAAATTTTTAGAATTTGTTTGCGATGGATTAGATGCATCAATGTCTGATATTGCAATGAATTCTGATCTTCTTATTTATGACGGGATCACTACTGATAATATTAATAAGGCATTAAGAGACTCCGCTGAATCTTTAATTTCTGAGAATAATCCCGACTATGCTATAGTTGCAGGTAGAATCTTGATGTCAGATCTTCGTAAGAAGGCTTATGGTGATTTTACTCCTGACAGTCTTCTTTCTATTATAAAAGAGAATACATATCTTGGTATGTATACTGAAGATCTATTGGCTAATTATACTGAAGAAGAAATTGAATATCTTGATTCTCTTATTGATCATGATAGAGATTTCAATTTTAGTATTTCTGGCGCACTAGAATGGGAGAAGAAATATCTTGTCCAGAATCGTGCAACAGGAACTTATTTTGAAACACCGCAGATATCATATATGTGTGTTGCAATGATGTATTTCCTTAATGAAGATAAATTATATTCTAAAGAGGAAAGACTTCAATATGTTGCAAAAGCATATAAGTATTTATCTGAAGGCGTGTGGAATATTCCAACCCCTCATTTAGCTAGACTCAGAACGCCTACAAGGGCGTTTAGTAGCTGTGTTGTTATCAAGACAGGTGATTCGATTGATTCGATTTCTGCGGTCGATATGGCGGCACGTAGATATGCTACTCTTGGTGCAGGACTAGGAATCCATACTGGTGATCTTCGCGGGAAGTTGTCGCCTATTCGTAATGGTGCTGCTATTAACACTGGGGCATTATATCATGCCCAATCAATAGAACGTGCTGCATTGTCTTGTTCTCAAGGTGGTGTTCGTAAAGGTAGTATTACATTCCATTGGCACGGATTGCATAAAGATTTCTTAGACACTGTAAGTTATAAAAACAGTGCTAGACCCGATGCAGATTCTATGAAACATAGTGATCATGCTATTTGGATTAATGGATTTATTCTTCATAAGATTCGTCAAAATGAAGATATTTATTTATTTGATCCGCCTGAAGTTCCTAAGCTCTGGAAATTATTTTATTCTTCTAAGCTATCTGAATTTGCTAAAGAATATAATCGTTGTGTAGCTGATCCTAAAATAAATAAGGTTGCTGTTCCATCATCAAGATATATTGAACTTCTTGTTGCTGAACGTATTGGTACTGGTAGAGTATATATTGGATTTGCAGATACTCTTAATGAGAAGTCTACTTATGACGAAGATAAATATCCTATATTCTCTAGTAATCTATGTATGGAAATTGCATTACCTACTGCTGATTTAGAATTTAAATATGATAGCACTACAGAGAAATATGATGTAGATGGATTAATTGCATTATGTAATCTTGGTGGTATTAATTGGGGCGCGGTTAGTAACCCTAATGAATTCTATGATATTGCAGATGTAATGATGAATGCAATTGACAATATATTGAGTTATCAAGAACACCCATTTGGTGCTGCTAAACGACACAATAATTTATTCCGACCTATTGGTCTTGGTATAACAGGTTTCGCATATTGGCTTGCTAAAAATAATCTTACTTATAATAATAATTACGAATTGACTGATTATTGGATGCAAACATATTCACATGCTGTTATTAAAGCATCTATTGAATTAGCTAAAAAACGTGGTCCATGTGAAGGCTGGATGGATACAAAATGGGCAGAAGGTATATTGCCTTTAGATATCCGTAAACCCGCGCTAGAAAGTGTTATCCCTCATAAGGAATATTATGATTGGGATGAAATAAGAAATGAAGTTAAAAAATATGGTGTAAGAAATGCATCTATGATTGCATTGTTCCCTGCTGAAACTTCTGCTAAAATTTCTGGATCAGGTACTACTAATGGTATTGAACCCGTTAGAGCTCTAATTCAAAGTAAGGGCGGCAAAGAAACTGTTGCTAAATTTACAGTTCCCGAATTAATAAGATTAAAAGATAAGTATGATATAGTATGGGATTGGAAAAACAATGAAGGGTATATAAAAACAGTTGCTGTTTTGCAAAAATATACCGACCAGGCTATATCGGCCAATACTTATACTAATAGAAAGAATTTTTCAAATGACAAGGTTCCAGTTACATCCATTATTAATGAACTATACCTTGCCTATGCTTATGGTCTAAAAACTCTTTATTATAATAATAACCAAGATACAATGGATACTTCTTTGTATAATGGAGATGCTCAAACAAAGGCAGAGGTAGTAGTTGAACCTGTCGCTTCTGAGGAAGAAGAACATTGTGAGAGTTGTAGCTTATGATTATAAGCATGAAAGATATTATTAATGCCTCCATAGGGCAAAGTCTTGCTGAAGTTAACAATAGGACTTGGAGAAATGAAAGGTTTATGGAAAAGTATGGACGCATTCCGCCTGAAAATGTATATGTTGAGCCCGCTCCTGTTAAGCCTGAGCCTAAGAGTCCCGGAGATTTCATTATGCTTGGCATTAATAGGGTTCTAGATTATCTTACCCCTATAAAATAAAATATGTTAATTGATTTGAAATATTCACTCAATGAAAGTGGGAGAGAAAAACTCTCTCACTTTTCTTTAAATTTTAATGATGAACAGCAAGAAGCTATTGCTGCATCTGTTGGGACTATAGACATAACAATCGATGTAGATGATACATGGGGATTCGTAAATATAGTTGCAATTAATGGAAATGAAATATGAAGAAAATAATCGGCTTTTGTGGTAAAGCTCATAGTGGCAAAAGTTATGCCGCAAATATAATTAAGTCAGAATATCCTAGTGCTGAAATAATATCATTTGGTGATGCAGTTAGAGATATGCTTAAAGCTATTGTTGATGTTGATTCTATTTATGAGTCTGAAACAAAAGAAGAGATTATTCCTGAATTAGGAGTTTCCTTAAGAAAACTTATGCAGACTCTTGGAACAGAATGGGGAAGAAACTCTGTTTCTGATTCTTTATGGGTTGACATTTTAATGATGAAAGCTAATAAATCTGAATCTGATATAATTATTGTTCCAGATGTTAGATTTAAAAATGAATATGATGCCATTATAAATAATGGTGGCATAATTATAAATCTTAAAACTGGAGATGATTTTAAAGATATTGATCTTTCATCACATATATCAGAGTCTTTTATTCCAGAAGATAATGATAAAACTTTCAATATTAAAAATACTTTCGATAAACGATTTGCCGGTTTTCTTAAGGTTGTTTATAAACCTTATTTAAAAGACCTTCAGGATTAAATATGACATTAAATAATTGTATAGAAGCTGAAGAGGGTATGGAATTTGATTCAATAGAGTCAGCTTTAATGACGTCATGTCACCTTTGTGGTACACCATTGGAGTGGTCATTATCATTAGTATGGAATGACATCCATGAATTGAATTTTATTCATGGAATTTCTCATAGTTGCGGCGCAACGTTTACTATAGAACCAATTCTTAGTCCCGAATCTCACGATGGCTACATACTTCACATTGATGAGAGTAAAATAGAATAATATCAAAATTGAAGTAGTTCGTTTTATTTTTATGGTTTCTGTTTCAAAATTTTTAGGTATCTTAACTTTTCAAGCAATGCTTATTGTCGCTAAAAGAATAATAAACTTTCTTCTTGATTTTATAACTCAAAAAGAAAAAAGATTTAATAAGCAATATAATTCTTATAGATTACAAAATGTCTAAAGGTAAATATTTAACTAGTAAGCTAAGATATCAAAATATTAAAAAACTGGCCAAGTTTACTGGCTCTAAATTATCCAGAGATTATGGAATAGCTACCCTATACTCTGGAGCAAAATTAGACCATCTAGTTAAAGATGGTAATTATTTGAGAGGCACTGAATACTTATTAAAAGTATACAGTAATAAGGATTTGTGTCTCTCCTTTTTACAAAGCGATAAAAAGGATCCCGTTTTAAATCATATGTTATCTAAAGCGGGATATTATAAAAACGAATATATAAGAAATATAATAAACGATAATTGGCTAGATATTATTAGCAGAGCCTTTTATAAGTTTATTCGCACATCACTTGATAAATATGATATATCTTATGGAATAAAATTCTCTACCTTTTTTGGTTCATCAATACCGTACTGCTTTCAAAAAGAGGTATTGGAATTTATGCGATCTAAAAATGCTAAAGAAGAATATGATATTAATATAGACTTAAATATAGAAATAAATGATAATAAAGATATAGAATCTTTTGATAATGATATGCGTCTTAATAGAGATGGAATTGAACTTATCTCTATTGCATTAAAGAATAAGAGGACCTTGTAGTCCTCTTTTTTATTTTGAGGATTAATATGAAAGAGTATAGTTTAGAGCAGCTTAAATGGCTTAAAGTAGAATCATTTAAAAGTAAAAATAAAGTAAAGGAGAATATCCTTGCACTTGTTATTTCTAAAATAGAAACTGAAGGCAAACTTCATAATAATACTGATAAGGATTTTGAAGCAAAAGTTGTTTTAGAAGCTTTACAGTCTTTCTATAAAAGTTTAACTAAAACTCTTTTTGAGTTTTCTGATCGTATAAAAGATTCTGAAGAAGTTGAATCTGATAAAGCTCTAACGTTTATAAATAAAACAGAGCATGAGATTGAATTTATTTTATCTCTTCTTCCTGATCAATTATCTGATATTGAAATAACCAATATCGTTGAAAGTTTTGTTGAAGCAAATGGTCTTGATCTTAATGATAAGAAATCAATAGGGCAAATTATGGCACATATGAATGCCAATTATAAAGACCAGTTTGATTCTAGAATTGTAATGGAAGTTATAAATTCTCTTAAAGGTAGTAAAGCTTGACTATTATAAAGCCTATGTTAGCTTCTCCTGTAGAGGAGAAGCATTTATCTAATTTAGAGTATCCTGTTATATGTAGTCCTAAAATAGATGGTGTAAGAGTTTTAGCTTTGAATGGTGTTCTGTATAGTCGATCTATGAAGCCTATACGGAATAAAGCTCTTATAGAGAAATTCTCCAATTCTAAATATAAAAATATTAATTTTGACGGCGAGATAACTGTTGTTGATAAAAATGATCCTAATGTATATAGGATAACTACTTCCTATGTCAATTCTTTTGATAAAGAAGAAGATGAATCTCATAAATTCGTTATTAATGTATTTGATATTTTGAATATAGATAGTCTTGATACACCCTATATTGATAGATTGAAATCTATTCCTGATTTTGATGAACCTTTATTTTCAAAGCTTGAATATAAGCTATGTAACAATAGCAAAGAGGTATTGGAATATGAGCAGTATTGTCTTAATGCCGGATATGAAGGTATAATGGTTAGAAGCTATAATGGGAAGTATAAGTTAGGGCGATCTACATTAAAAGAGGGAATTATTCTTAAGCTGAAAAGGTTTAGTGACTATGAAGCCATTATAGTTGGCTTTGTAGAAGAATATAAGAATCTTAATGAAGCTAAAAAGAATGAGCTTGGTCGTACCGAAAGATCTTCTGCTAAGGATGGACTAGTTCCTAATGGTAGACTTGGTGCTTTGATATGTAAATTTAATGATATTGAATTTAATATTGGCTCTGGGTTTACTCATGAAGAACGTACTGAAGTATGGGACAATAGAGAATCCTATATTGGTAAACTTGTTAAATTTAAATGCTTCGAAGTTGGTGTTAAAGACGCTCCTAGATTTCCAATCTTTTTAGGATTTAGAAGTCCTGATGACTTATAAGGATTTATAAATGGATATTCAAAAACTCACTTTTATAAAAATGTCCGGTTTCATAGCATGGTTGCCGGGCATGTCACAACTATTCAAGAAAAATAATAAATAATTTAGTTTTATAGGTATCTTTATGCATTATGTACGCTCTGATATAGAAGATGGCATTAATAAATTCTTTGTATTGATATCAAAAGACGTCTTATCAGATATTGACGTTGGACTCTCTTGTAATATAGAAAGACTATATAATAATGGTCTGCTTATAGAGAATAATGAATTTGAATTTTTCAAATTTCTTATAAAGACATTGATTAATTCTGATAGTATTGAAAGCGTTATAGACTCTGTCGGTATCACTACTGTAAAAGATTTGAGTCTATTGATGGAGTCTAAAAGGATAGAATCAGATATGCGCATTTGGGGTAAATATCTGTTAAATGAGTTTATTAAAACTTATGAAAAGTATTCCTTTTTGGTATATAAATTAAATAGCGGCACGTTATCTTTAGATGAGTGTCTTGATGCATATGAGAATTATAGCTCAGAAGATATCTATAATAAAATTATTGATTGTATTTCGTAAAAATAAAGAGCCTATAGAAATTAAGCTATAGGCTTTCTTTTTTTATTTTGCTTTTCTTAAGGCTGTTTCAAACTTATCTGCGTAACTCGCAATAGTAAGTTGTTTGTCAGTTCCGTTTATAATTCTTCTAGCTTCAGAATAATTGGCATCAAACATACTTATATAGTCTGATAGTTTCTTACCTGTAAACCATCCGTAGGTCATACCCCAAAGCATTATTTTAGCAGCGTTTGTAGGCTCTAATGCTAATTCTGGTTTATTTACAAAATCTTGCCCAATATGCTTTTTAGCTTTTTCATAGTTATCTAACCATGTTAATTGGACATATCCTCTACCATAGTAGAAATGATCTAAATCTGATTGGTAATAAACTTTAGTTCTTGAACCGTTTGAGTAGCATGCATTTTTACCATTGTTTAGATGCCATTTGCCGTATACATAGTTCTTACCCTTGCCGTATTCACCAATAGGTTGCATTGTTTTAGCGCATTCATGGTATATGGTAGCCAACATGTATGCTTGTTCTGTTATAGTATTTTTACTTATAACATCTAAGATTGTATTAATGCCGTCTACTTGAGATTGAGTAAAAGAAGAAAATAATTTTTGTTCTTTTAAAGCATTAAAGAATACTTGTCTATTTAATTCTTTGTGTTCTTTCTCTACAATAATTGCATATACATATAGCATTGTTTTATTACCGGCAACGCCGTCTACTACTAATCCATTTTTAGATTGTAATGCTTTTATTGCTTCAACGGTTTTTGGTCCGATTACGCCATCTATCTCTAAGCCGAGTGCATGTTGTATTAATTTGTTTTTAGTTAAACTCATTTTAATCTTTCATATAATGATGCTTTTTCTTCTAACAATTTTACTCTGCTTTGTAGTTCACCTAGAGTATCATGTATTTCTGTATATGTAACTCTTTTACTCAATTCTTTTGATAATCTATTCTGGACATATATAATTTCGCCAAGAATTTTGATTATCTTAGTAAGAGTTGAATTTGATAAATTTTCAACAAATGTAGTTTTGGTTACATTTTTATTTGCACCATCACCTGTTTTATAGGTAATAGTAAATTCTTTGTCTTGATTTATAGGCGGCTCTATTAGGAATAATCCAGCACTAGGATCTAATTCATCTATCCTATGTCCAGACCTATTGATTTGTAATGAGCCAGCAACATATGATTCAGATAATGTATATAATGTATTTCCAATAGACGTTAATGTTGCTGTTTTTGTATTCATTTTAACTCACCGTTTATTTTGTCAATTTGGTTAATTAGTGAAGCTTTTTCAATTTTACACTGTTCAATATGGTCAATAAGTGAAGCGGCATAGTTTACTAAGTCTCTAGAAGTATTTCCTGTTAGTAATGCTCGATCTTTTTCGCATTCACCGTGTCTGATTTCTTCTGGTATTTCTATTTTTGTTTTGTTTGTTAGGTTAGGATTATATAATGATTTGCATCCTACTAGGAATACTGATAGAAGTGAAAGTAATAATATGTTTTTCATTTTCTGCCCCGTTTGTTAAGTGCATCTACAACATCTTGTTTAACACAAATTTGATCGTAAAAGTCACCTCTTAAGATTTCAATCAGCTGATAGTTTTGTTTTTCAATAGTCTTTTTAAATTCTTCTTTTTGTAAAGAATTATTTTTGCTGATTTCATATCTTATGTCATTCATTGCTGCATTTAGTTTATTGTTTGAATCATCATATGCTTTTTGCGCAGCTACATAACCATCATTAAATTTTAGATCCCCATATGCTTTTATTGCGAATAGAGATACCAATATAACCAATAATAGTCCTATTGCTATGTATCCGTATTTATTTAGTAAAGGCATTATATTATTCCTTGTTAGTGGGGCAACCCATTTTAAGTGGGCGCCCCTTTATAAAAGATTATCTAAACTCCCCAAATAGATATAAAACTACCTTGCCTGTTTTATACCATTAGTTTAGATTTTCTTTTTTATTCTTTTGGAAGTATATTTTCTTTAACAGTTTTAATATAGTTAGCAATAATGTCGTCTTCTATTTTTCCTTTAACGATCACCATGCTTTCACCAAAGTCTGCTTCTAGTCCATAACGAGATTTATGTCCAGAACCTAATAATAGACCTTTTGTTTTAGCTAGCCCTTGAACTACTAATATATGCCATTCTCCAGCATTAACTTCTGTACCATAGCTTAATGTTTCTGGATCTTTGCTAGTTACTACTGTGCGTGGGCTATTTTTATTAGTCCATTCATCCCATTGTGCTGTCCAGCTTGTAGCAGCAATAGAGAATTTCTTAACGCCATCCACTTCTCGTTTATAAACTGTCAAATATCCTGTACCGCTAGTTTCATTACCATCAGGAGTATCTATAACTGTGCCAAACAGTACAGTTCTTTCCGATGGAGCATCGTGAAATCTAACTGGAATTACTGCAGTAATTTGTTCTCCGGCTTGGATATCTAAACCATCAATTCTAGGATAGTGGCCATAACCAACTGCATTAACTTTTGATTGTAAAAAATACATTTTTATTCCCTATATTGTTATTTATCTTCTTTAACTATAAGTTTATATCCAACTACTGGAGTAGATGTTGCTACTGCTCTAACTGTTAAACCTTCTCCATCAGATTTAACTGATTCTTCTGTTGCATTTTTAAGATTAAAGGTGTACATACCTTTAGCTTCTTGTCCTTTTGCAGTTTCCTCTTCGTCTTCGGTTTCGCTGTTTTCAGTATTACCGCTAGTTACTGGAGGGTTTGTTTCTGCCGTACCGCTAGGTTGCTCAGTTTCACCAGCAGGTTTGTTTCCTTCAGATTCTGCAGCTGGTTGAGCTGTGTTAGCTCCACCATTTTGTGCTTCAGATTCTTTAGGAGTGTTTTCTGCATTAGGAGTAGCTGTTTCAGATGGTGTTACAACTGGAGACTCATTATTTTCTGGTTTAGGTTTTACTTCTTCACTAGATCCACTTTCTACTGGTTTAGCCACCTCTCCTGTATTTTGTTCAGATTGTGACCCTTCTGTTGCAGGAGCAGGAATTACGGCGGCAGTAGATTCAGTTTCTGAATTGGCTGGTGCTGGTTGAGTAGCTGCTGCAGCTTCAGATTCTTTTAATTCGGTGTTGCCACTCTCCGAGTTACCTGGTTGGGTAGCCTCACTTGTTGGAGGTGTCCCTTGTGGAGATTCTGGCTGTGTTACAGCACCGTTATTCCCTGACTCTGTAGTAGCTGGGTTTTCAGTTTGTCCTGACTCACCTGATGGTTGTGGTGATGCTGGAGCTACTGGTTGTGGTTGTGTTACTGTGGGTTGCTCACTTACTTCTGGCTGATTCGCTGCGGTATCTGAACTTGTTTCTGGTGCAGGTTTTTTAACTGGTTTATCTGTTTGGGCAACATAGTTTGGTTGTCCCTTATCCTCATCATTATCAGTTGCGTAGAATATATATCCTTCTACTGGAGGCACAGATTTAACTACACTAATCTTTAGCTCGCCTTTGCCATCAGACTGAGATGTTTGAGTTTCATTATCTGATAAGACTAAATTAAATGTGTATATGCCAAACTTAGCTCTGTCTCCCTCACCTAATTCTAATATATTATTATTAGGAATGTTAGGATTTACATTTTTAGGCGTTTCAGGTACTGCAGGAGTTGCAGGTGCTGGATTAGCCGGTGTAGCTGCTGGTGGTTGTGCCGGTGCAGGTGTAGGCTCTACGGGGGTGGCAGGCTTAGGCTGTACTGGAACTAATTTAGCTGCTTCAATAGCTGCTAATGTTTTAGTTTTCTCTTCGCCATATTTAGTAGTCCACTTAGTATGTTCAGCGACTATTGATTCACCCTCTATTTTTCTTTCAGAGAATACTTTTATACCCTGATAGAAATCTGCAGTTACAAGTTTGGATGCACCAAGATGAACAAGTGTTCCAAGCTCTGCTGAGAATGATAATGTATAAATTTGGCCGAAGTCTAATTCTCTACCATCATATTTTTGTCCATCAATATAGATATTATATTTTTCTACATTGCTAGTAATCTTGAACTTTTTGCCCCCTTTTGTAGGGTCAGTTACAACTATACCGTGTGAATATCCATTACCAGATACCAATACGCCAATATTATGCTGCGTATTGATAGACTCAAGTCTGAATGGGACAAATACAGTATGTTCGCCATGATCAGCTCTAAGTCCTGCTTTTATTACTGGATGTAAGCCGGCTGAATATGTAGTTTCTTTTCTGCCTGATCTAACAAATTTTAACATAATTTACCTTTTATAGAGGGGCTGTTAACCCCTCTTATTAAGTTATTAAATAGCACCTACTAATTTAAATCCATCTGGAGCATATTTAGCTTCAGCTGAATCTAATGATTCTGTACTAACCAATTCTATAGTTGATGTGCCGGTGTCTTCAACAACTTTATTGTCGCCGACATTTGCTTTATCCATAGAGAATACTATCTCTCTAACATCCGGAAGATCTTCTGGATCTTCGATACCAGATTTAACAGACAACTGTTTCATCTCTTCAGGAGTTCTTTGAATAAACTTATCTACTATGAAGTTTCCTCTAGCAACTAAATCTACAGCTAAATTACCAGCACCTTTGCTATATCTACTACCAATGCCAATAGATTTTCCTTTAGCATTAATATGTGTAGATATTCTAAACCATTGGTCTAACATAACCTTAGTGGCGCCATTTCTTTCTGCTGCGCCTGATGTAATATCTTCATCAGTTGTGGTAATTACTTCTTTACCGTCTATATAAATAGTATTTTGATTTTTATTACGCATTATATAGAAGTAGTTAGCCTTTTTACCGCCTATTGTAGGTACTAAGCCTTCAACAGATTCATTTTCATTACCAAATAAAACTACTCTTCCATAGCCATTAATACCTTTGCTACTTACCCTCATTTCTGCAGAAATTGTGGATTTTTTATTATCTGAATTTTCGCCGAAATCTATTTGAAGTAGAGCTATTTGTCCTCCAGTAACTGGGGATCCATTTATTCTTCCAACACGTGTTACTAGTCTACCACGTTCACGATATGGGTCGATATAATACCATGTAGGATCAGTATATCTGTTTACCTGATTTGTAATTGTTACAAATGGAACTACAGGGTATTTACCGTTTGTATCCCAAGCATACTCATCTGGCTTTTCACCTTTGAAGTTGAATATAATTCTTTCTTCGCTGGCGTCAAATGCTGGCATTACAAGTTCTCTATCTGGACTCTTATCTGCTCGTACTGGAACTGTAACTACTTTATAGTAATTACCATTGAACATATTACCATCAATACCATATGTATCTTTATTGGTAGGAGGTTCTTTAATGTAAGAATATTTACCAGTTGCATCGTTGACCATCCAGTTGTTATCCCATTTAGAGGCTATAACACCTGTACCGCCATCTGATGTATCCATATAGTATGTATTAGTTTCGATACCAGATCTGAATGCGCGTTTAGACGCATAAGGCATCGTTAATGTTTCTTTCATTACAGGGTCAATAGTGTAGTAAGGTGCACTTTCTACTATATTGCCAGTGATTGTTGCATTAACAAGTGAATACAAGTTGAATGCGTATGCAAAGTTACCGTCGCGGCTATTTCTAACTCTGTTGTCAACGATTTTATCGCCGAATGCTGGACCACGATGTCTCCACGCACCCATAGTGATTGCAGAAGATCCGTTAATTGTGCTTGTTTCAAATTCAGCACCAGTACCATTTTCTGTTATCACATGTGATACTTGAGGAGCTTTATAGTAATCAGATCCTCTATTTACACCAACTGCTCTAATACCGCCGTTTGCGTCAACTTCTGTTACCCAACCGAAGCATCCACGTGCATCATGTGAACCTGTAGATTTATAACTATTATCTATAATAATACGGTCATGCACTTTATATCCGGTACCAGGTTTTGTAACCTTAATGTTTCTTACAGCTCGGCTTCCGTATGGCTCACCAAATGGCAATGCATATGTAAATACATTATCTTTGATTGAGAATCCATAGTGTCCATAGTTGTAATATAGGCCAGATGGGGCATATATATTGTTGCCATGAACAATAAAATTACCGCGCAACCACCATTTGTTTAGTTTACGTCTTTCATTAGGACCAAGGTCACCATTGCTGAAATGCAGGCCCATAACTCCAACCACAAATGTGTTGTAAGAAATATCCATTACTGAGTCTGAATAAGTATGTGTTAACAGCTCTTCTGTTACACCATCATCGCCTGTAGCTAATGATTCACCAACTACAACTGATACACCATAGTAACCTGCTGTACCTTTATTCCATCTGTAGTAGATTTTAGAGCCACAGTGAGCATCCATTACTTTACGGGCACATGTACCGAAGTCATTATGTTCGGCACGGATATCTGTCATTGGCAATGATCTAGAAACCCATAATCCATAACCAGGGTCGATGTTAACACCAGTACCAGAACGAGAATGTTGTACACTCCAATCTGGGTGTCCTACTATGCCATCACATTCCAGCCCTGATATAACAATACGGTCAACACGGTTTAATCCTATGATACCGGTATAGTTGTAGCGTCCATTACCACCAAGTAGATATTGTCGTCTTGCAACAAGGCCATTTGCCTCAGCAGTTTTAATATCTCCACGTCCAACAGATACACCGTCAATACGACCTAAACGTCCGTATACAATTGCACCACCGTGGAAACCTTCTGCTAAGAAGTTCATAATTACAGTGTCTTCATCACCGAAGATTGTAATTGCGTTACCGTTAGAACCATATTGCATTCCGCCCCATGTTCCCCATCTTTCAGCAGTAGTACCATCTTCTTGAGGGAATTCATGTTTGCCTGTTTGTTTATTTATATAACCACCAGGACTAACCCTTGAACGACAATTTAATTCTTGTGCGCTAAGTTTAGTTACAGGGTCGGCTTGTAATCCAGCATCGTTACCGTTTTCATACACACGGTTAAGAATATCTCTAGTGATAAGTTTAGTTAACGCAGGAGTTTCTTGTATATTTTCCGTTATGGCAGAGTTGTTATCAAATACTGATAAATCAATAGTATAATTAGAAGTATTGAAACCGAACTTCCAATAACCTTTTGTTGCATAGCTATTACCGTGGTTAGGATGCTCTTCTGACCATCCATCTATAGGAGGCATGAATCCTTTTTTGCCACCTTTATATCCACGTTCCTGGAACCAACGAGTAGTAAATGTACCGAAATCTTTAATGAAGTGATTACCGGAATTGTAACCATCATGAGATCCAAGATAGAATGCTGATTGACCAAGTTTCTTAACGATAAACATTGTTCCGTTAAAGTCGATATACAGTCTACGCTTGTGATGTATGTACACACATGGCTGCATTGTTCTAAGTTCTAATCCTAGATCCTCATGTCTCATTTCGCCAGCTTCTACAAGCTGTCTTTGTAATTGTCCACGAGTATCTGGACCATCAGATTGTTCTACTCTGGAAACTTTTTTATACACGCCGTTTTCAAGGACTTTAAATGAGAACTCATCTACCATGTAGTTTTCATTTTTGTCAATCAAGAATCTAGATGTCTTACGAGTCTTGATTATAGAGCCATCAGGAATAGCATCAAAGGCTTGTTGAAGTATTATAGAGTGGTTAGTTTCAGCATCGCGGCTTCTATTCTTTTCATAGAAACCAGAGATGATTCTTTCTTTTTCTTCGCCTTCAAACCAGTCTTCCAAATAGAAAACTTTGTCTTCATCATGAAGTGGCCACTTAAGGGCCGCTTCATTTAATAAGGTTTGTTTACGTTTCTCTGCTAACCCTCTTGATGTTTCTTCATCATAGAAAGAGCTTTGAATTGTTTTAGGCAATGTTTCTTTAAGTTTAAATTGGTCTAAGCCTATTTTAAATATAGACTTATTAACACTTGCTTCATCAAATGCCATTATTTAAAATCCTTATTCAGTAAATACTTCTACACCAGGTTTAGGGTTTAGATCTTCGTCTAATTGTGCGTCACCATTCGCTAAGACATAACTGGTAAGCTCACTTGGGTCAACTTTAGGTCCAGATATGTAAAGTTTTTGTCCATTATCTTTTCTGATTATGTATTTATTTGGATTAGCTGGCTGAGCCGGAGTTGGTTCTGCTGGGGCAGGAGCTGCAGGAGTTCCACCTTGATCACCATTTCCAGGTGTTGGAGCTACTGGGCCTGGAGTGTTGCCAGGTTGTCCAGGAGTAGGTGCTGGAGCAGGGTTATCTGGCTGAACTGGCTGTGCATTAGCTTTTTCAAGTGCCTCAACTTTAAGTCTTAATGCGCTCAGAGCTTCTTCCAAGCTTGTAGCTTTAGTGGCAGCTGTACCAGCTAAGGTTTTAACCTCATTAATAGCCAACACTGTACTTCCTTTAGCTTCTGTTTCCAGAGCAGTTAAAGCACCAACTTTGTCTTCTACAGATTTAACAGATTCTTTTGCTTCAGTGGCAGATTTAGCAGCTTCATTTGCAGTGCTTGTAGTGACAGACAAATCAGTTTCTACTTTAGTGATTTTGCCTTCATGTTCAGTAACTTTTGTTGCAGCCTGTTCGATTTTGCTTGTAGCTTCATTTACACGAGCTTCAGCTTGAGATGCTTTTGTTTCAGCAGCTGATGCTTTACTTTCAGCTTGAGTAGCCTTTGTTTCGGCCTGTTCTACCTTGCCAGTAACTGCTTCTGCTTTTTCTTGTGCGCTTGCAGCTTTTTTCTCTGCTTCTTCAATTTTGTTTGTAGCAGAATCAACTTTAGATGAAGCTTCCAATGCTTTTTGTTCAGCCTGGGTTATTTTGCTTACAGCTTCATTTGCTTTAGATTCTGCCTCGTTTGCTTTAGTAACAGCTTGTGAAGCTTTTGTTTCTGCCTCATTAGCTTTACCACTAGCTTCGGTAGCCTTAGTTTCAACTTCTGTTACTTTTCCAGCAGTCTCTGCAGCTTTAGTAGCAGTATCCGTAGCTTGTTGTGCTTTTTCGCTAGCAGATTGTGCAGCTTCCAATGCTTTGCGGGCTTTTTCTTCGGCATCAGTTGTTTTAGTATTTATGATTGTAATTGCTCCAGATACATCGCTTGCTGTTTTGGCAGCTTGTGAAGCTTGTTGTGCAGCCTGTTGTGCAGTTTGTTGAGCAGCTGATGCAGTTTCTGTTGCCTTAAGAGCTTTTGTACCGGCTTCTTCTGCGGTAGTTTTAACTCCTGAAACTATTTGATTTTTAATAGCTTCATCTGTTAATGCTGAATTTACAGCACCACTAACTGCTTGCTTAAGCATTTCTTGGTCTATGCTTGCTGCATCTAAAACTGCTGTACCATCTCTAGCGGCAATTAATGCGCCCTGTTTTGACAGAACAGTTGATCTAGGTGCGTCTGAAGTAACACGGCCATCGTCTATAGCAGCTAAGATGGCAGAGACTGTCTCTAAGCTAACTTTATCCAGATCAACTTTAGTTCCATTACGTGTAACAGAGATACCGTTTACAAAGGTAAAGCTGGTATCTTTAGAAGTTAATGTAACTTGCATGTTTTGTTTCCTGATTATATTTTAATCTTCTTATATTAGACGACTTTAAATATTATTCTTGTTATTTCAGGTTTAGTATATGAATCCAATGATTTCATATCTGCCCTTATCTTAACAGATTTAATAGAAGAATATCTACTACGCGCCAATACATACAGTTTTGAAACGTCGTCAGATGTCTGCAATTGAACACCATCTTCTTTAGTGTTCAATTCAATTGTATCTGTTATTTCGTTTCCAAGTATATAGTCAAATGTATTAACAATAAGTACGAACATATTGTTTTCGTAATCATTGTCATGTACAGTTGATTCTATATTATCTTTTTTGATAGTAAATGTTCCATTTGAATACGAAATTATTTCGACATTTGAATAATCAAATAGCTTATTAAATTTACTTTTTGGAACATCTATTGTTAATAGGCCGCATCTTAGTAATGTATCTCCGCTAAATGGTACACCATTTATAAATACAGTATCTTTAAAATGAACCTTTTTATCTTTTGTAACTATTCCTGTTATAGATATACTATCACCATTATCTACAAATGGGTTAGACCCATTGTAGAATTTTATAAGATTGCTTTCAAACATTCCTTTATCAATAAGATTAGTATATATGTGTTTTCCATTAGATTCTGTGAATCTTGTCATTACACCAACATTATTATCTATAAAATCATTTATAGGAATTAAAGATCTTATTGTATAATCACTTCTAGATATAGCTCTTAATGGTTTTATTGTTTTATATATTCCACCATCAATAGAGATCATGTAATTTATGCTTACGTTTTTATTTTCGTAATTATCACATGTATCTATTGCGATATATTCCCCGGCGGCGTTTATATCTATATCGTTACTTTGGAATATCGTTTCCGTTTTGTATTTCTTCATAGCTATGAATATATGACTAACATCCCATATATAGTTGTATAATCCATTATTCAAAGCTGTATGCCTAGAGAAATGAACAGATATTTTTACATATCTGTCATTAGACATATTGAATGACAAATCTAATTCATCCGTCAATATTTTATCACTGTTTAGATAATTATAATAGACCCCATCGCTACTGGTGTACACTGTATAGACATATGGCTTTTCTGTCTTTATTTGTATATTGTTAAATGAATTATATTCTGCGCGGTCAACTACAAATTCTAATGTTTTACTGCCAGATAATGAAGATGTACCAGTAACATTAAATTGCTTCATGATGTTTATTATTTCATCAGATTTCATAATTGGCGTATTATCAACACTTCTTATTAAACATTCATTGACGCCAGTTATATCAGACATTGTACATCTTATATGTTCTAATGTTATCTTAGAATTTGATATATCCTTATCATTGTCGAATTTGTCTGAACTGTTTACACCAAATATTTTACCATTTGATACTGATGCTGTTGTACTTGCAGAATTATAAGATTTATTAGTTGGAGTGTAATACACTATCTTTGTATATTTAGAGTTTGATCTATCTGCTAGTGCAGCACCTTTTGCAGATGTAGATAACTTATTTATTCTGTTACCTATATCTGTTGTATAGTTTAACATTTTTTCATAAATCTTATTTGCCTTTTCTGTCATTTCAGTAACTTTATCTTGATTATGAAATAATATTTTATGCCAATTCCAAAAAGTATCTCTAAGATTTTTATCAGTGTAAACACCGTTACTTAATGATAACGGTGTTACATCTGATCTTTCGGTATTTATAGTAGATTCATTTATTGGCGAATATGAATCAAAAAGCCTAGATATTTTATTTAAATCCACTATATTATCCTATCACTGTATTTAATGTTATATTTGATACAACAGGAGTTTTGTTAATATTAATACTTATAGAATCTTCTAGTAAAGATAATACTGCATACGTGTCAGAATCTGAAGGTTCTTTTATATTAATTGTTCTTCCAGATATATCGTATTTATCTTTAGCTATTGTTTCCATACTTTGACCTTCTATAAATACATTAGAGTATAAATATGAAACCTTTATATCTCCACTTATTATAGATTGGGAATATATAATTCCATTATTATAATCAATAGAGAAATATCCTGTTCCCGCCGAAGATATATTAGTATCTAGTATTATAGATGTATCTATCAGGTCATGGGTTTTTGCATTATCAGCCAATGTTATATATGTCTGATTGTTTTCATCTGTTAATAAATAATCCCCGGCATATATTAGTTCCGATTCAGAATACACTTGTGTTTTAAATATATCAGTATATCCCACAAAGTTTAAATCAGAGAAGTGATCTATTAGTCTTCCTAATGAAAACTTATTTACGCCTTTGGGTATTTGAATCTCAATACTATTTCCTGTGTTGAATTCGTCTATACCATTTATGAAATCTACTTCTTTTAAGAATGTAAATACTGATGCATTTTTGTATGAAAACTCTAGAGAACCTTTTATTATTTGTGTCTTAGAAAGTTTGGCAACTTTTAAGCCATCATATTGATTTAATGATTCAGATGTCTTAGATAGTCTTACATCATCTGTATAGATATCTATACTATTTATAGAGAAGTCTGTATTTATATCAAGTTTATTTTTTACAACATAGTCTACATTTATTATTGCTGAACTATTGTGGGCAAAAATCTTGCCATCAACTATTGTAAATTCAGAGTCCTCTAATTTAACCTCTGGATATTTTTTATTAAACTTCATGTTTACCGGTGACTTACCAGAAGATACCGGCGCTGTAAATGTAAAATAATCAAGAAGGTTAACTGGCTCTTCGGCTTTAAATGTATGAACTATTGTTCCAGATGGGCCATATAAATATAAATCCTTGCTATATGGTTTAAATGTCCATTGGAAACATGATTCAAAGAATCCAGATGTGAGATCTAAATCTCTATAGATATTTCCATCCGTAAGTCTATATACACCAGCATGTTCATTAAATGATAGAACAACATTTTCTGAATTAGCTACCCTTATATCTCTTCTTATAGGGTTAGAGTAAGAATAAACTTTAACTGATTCTGGTTCTATTGTATCACTAGAGATTATTTTGTATTTATTGTCTTTTTCTACTCTACATCTTCTGGGTGTATATCTTACTTTTGTTTCGCCCATATATCCCATACTATCAAAAGATCTGTACACGTATTCATTATTTCTTTTAATAGAAGATATATAATCAGTTGTGCCAGTTATATCTGAGTAAGATGTTGTTGTGATACTTCCGCCGTAATAACTATTCAATAACTTCCCTAGTATATATTTTTCTCCAAGATCAAATGGTGATACTATTACAGGATTTATTTTAGTTATACTTTGTGTATGTTTTTGCACTCTATTATCAGAATATGAATTGCTGTATTTTTTACCAGAGAATATGATTCTTAAATATAAAACCCTTACCGGATTTTCAGTAGATATTGAATCTTTTGATATAGTATTAAAGTCTAAATGTTTAGGTTTTTCACTTATAGAGTATGGTGTACTTATATCGTACCATTTTGTAAGATCGTAACTTATTGAGAACTGAAGATTGTTAAAAGAGAATCCATCATTATTTATTTTTGCGGCTATAGATGCTTTTAGGATCTCATATCCAGAATTGAATGGGCCGAATATAATTTCGCCAGAATCAGCAACAGTGGTTATACCAATAGACAAATTAGATATACCTATTGCAAACCTATTTCTCTTGCCGTCGGAAATATATCCGTTATCCTGAACTATGGTTATTCTTATAGTTTTTATGAATGACTCATCTATTTGGATACTTCTCAATGTATTATTAAGAACTGTAAACGGAACTCTCTTAAAAGATTTTCCATCTGTTGATACGTCTATAGATACTATCTCTGGAAGACTGACTCCGAAATTAACATCTTTAAATGAAATCAAATTTACTGGAGATAATTTAGACAGTTTTATGGTATACACTGCTGATACAGGAAGATTAAATCTCTCAACTTCAAATTGAGTGTCTGATACTATTGAATCCTTGTTATAAAATCTTGAATTTTCGTAGTCAGAAGAATTTCCATATACGCCAGATGTATTTACATCTATTGATTCAATTGTGTATTTATTAGAGATCTTTGGTTTCAAATAAACAGAGTTGTTCTTAATAACGACATTTTCTGATGAATACACAACACTAGATGAGATATCATATTGTGTATTACTATTGCCGGATATTGTAGCCATAGACAATGACATATCTACAGCCTCGGCCATCTTATCTCTTAATGCGGCAATATATTTGGCAAACTCCCCAACATTACTAGTCATCTTATTATTGAGTTTATTTATATCTGATATCAGAGTGTTTCCATCCTCTTGGACTTTATTAATTAAGCCAGACTGCCAGTTAGGATGATTGCCAACATACTTTTCAGATGTATTTAAAAAATTGTTCATCTAGATACAACTCCTATATATTTTATTATAGGATAAGATGATAATGTATCAAGAACTGTAGCTGTTATTGAGCACTCAATTTTATATGTATCTTTGTTTAGTATAAAGATACTATTGTTTCCATTTATTGCTATATTCTCTGATATATTCTTCTTATCTGAGCTGTCAATATATTTTGGGTGGCATATATAAAACGTTTCTTCATCAAACGTTTTTATATTTGTAGACTTAGAATATTTACTTACTACGCCATCCTTGAAGAATCTTATTTTATCAAATTCTATATTGCCATCTTTTTTATATAAAAATTCTTTTGAATCACCAATACCTATATTAATTGATTCATTAAATAGCGTTCTTCCGTCAGAAGATATTCCTCTTATACTTATATCGGCTGATACTATTACACCATTATTGTTATCTATTTTTATTATAGGGGCTATATACCCTTTGCACAATATTTCAACAGGTTTAGTTTTTAATACTCCGGCATAGTTACTTCTTATTCTTGAAATGTCTATATCTATATAATCAGATATTTCTGTATCATTTGAGAAGTTGCTGTGCTCGAATACTATTTCTATTGCAATAGAGTCTTTATGTAAACTGTTTATATTAACTATGTCGTCTATATAGAACGGGTTTGTTATTATAGGACTAACTGTACCGGCGCTATTTATAGATGATATAGATTTAATAAAGATATTAGATATTTTTGGTTTAAGTATTATCTTATTAAAGAATAATGACTCAGAAGAAAATGTTTTCTTTATTTCCATTATAATAATTCTTTCTCATCATAGCTGCTAAGTACATACCCCTTATCTGATAATGAATATATTACAGAATTAGGATTTGATGTATCTATCTCAAATAACGAGTAGTATCCGCTATCTTCTGTAGATAAATTTAACAGTTGTATAAACATATTATTTGACTCTGCTAAATCTATCTTTTTTATATATCCAGAATACCATTCTTCTAGTTGGGTATCTATTCTATCCAGTGATTCTTTTAGAAATTCTACAGATGGATTTGCCTGTAGTGATACTCTTAGTAGGCTTCTATTTATGAAATCAATGCCAAGTCTATTAATATTGCCGCCAAGAAGAGATAGGTTTAATATATCATTGACATAATTAAACTGCTGATTTTCAATAAACTTTCTCATACCTTATGCACCATAGTTGGAATTGAATCATTATAAACTACACTTAGCCTATAGTCAGGTTTTATATCTTCTTTATTTATTATGAAGTATACCTTATCATCAAATAATTTCTTTACACTATTGATTTTAGAATATGTTTTCCCATCTATATGGACCATTTCGTATTTCATTGGATCTTTATTTATAAATACAGGATTTTTAAAATCTAGATCTTTTTGTAGATCCTCACCAACATATTCAACATCGCCTATATACTTATCTGCTGAATAATCTAACTGAAATATTATTTTTGTATCAGTATTTAAATATAGAGATAGTGACCCTTCTGTAGACATGCCAACATTCAGTTCTGATACTCCAGAATTAAAATATGATTCTTTTTCTTTTCCAATCGATATTCTACAGTATGCTAGATTAGGAATATATACCTCTCTAAGCCCGTGTCCACCAGAAACAGGGAGTGATGGCCTTTTATTTAAAACATATTTAAGTTTTGATATATCTTTCATATCTATTTTAGATATCTCTATAAAGTCATCAGGGATCTTCTCTCCGTTGTAAACATTTCCGCTATTTTCAGGTTTTCCAGAAATGTTCCATTTTAATGGAGCTTTATCTTTTAGATTTACTGCATAGGGTTTATTATCTATCTTACTATTAGAATATATAATAAAACCAAAAGAATCATAAGCATAATATTTAACCCCTTCTTTTGTTAGACCAACAGAAATATATTCTGAAGAATCAATAATATATCTAGGTATTCTTATATTATTGGATATAAAATCATAATAATTATATGTAACATAAACAGAGTCATAAGATATTTGTGCTATCTCATCTTTAAATCTATGCAATTTGATAGATCCGTATTTAGGCTCTATTTCATAATTTTTAAGAGATTCACCTAAAATGTCTTTTACAGATGAACCATTTTTCATAAAGGATATTTTAATTCCGGATTTTGATAATCCAGAATGTTTTAGCAATATCTCATTATTAGAATATTTAGCGATTTCATTATTTACTTTTACAAGATTTAGTCCATGCCGTATTGTCGAATAGTCGATGCCATTCCTATGCATAATGAAACTGTTAATGTAAATACTTAACATATCTGTATTATATATTGAATATTCAGATACGTTAAAAATTGGAGTGTCTAATACTTTATAAGATGTATTTGTATTCGACCATGTTACTTTATAGTGATCTTTATCAAATACAGATTTAAATACTTTTCCATCAATAGAGGATATTGATTCATAATTCTTATACGCACAATTTATATATACTGGATATGTAGTATCCGAATACTCCAATATTAGTGAGCCGTTCTTATAATAAGAAACATGAACACTATCATCATTGGTATATAAAAAATTAGAATCAGATATTGGTTTTTCGCCGTTAACTAATATACGGTCGTAGTCTTTAAATCGTATTGGAGTTTTTCTATACAGTGGTGTTCCGTTATCATATACATCTGTAATTAATATATTTTCAGAATTTGATCGTACAGCTACACCTTTTATATTTTTTGATACAAATTTTATAAATCTGTTCTCATTATCTTTAGATGTATTTCTTATATTGAATAATGAATTATTTAAAGGTTTTGTATCTACTGCATAAATAGTGTTCAATGTATTATCTGATTGAACCAAATGAGGGGCCTTTTCGACCCCTCCTATTTTTATGTTATATGTGATAGTATTCATGTCGTTTTATTATGGGGCATATCTAGCTCTAGCAGCACGGATGTTCATCACTGCAGAGTTCTCATCAAATCTATTATTTGATCCTGGAACTTCAATTACCTGCATATCGCCTACATATAATGTACCTAAACAGAATATATCACTAGCGTTAACTTGTGAATCTTCTACATAGATATTATCCATTACTGTATAACGTTTATTGGATAAGCTTACGGCTTTTGTTGCTGCTGTTGAATTTCTTGATGATACCGAACCTATTACTTTAGTAGCTCCACCGCTTAATTTATCTATTACAGCTGTTTTAGATGTTATAAGTGATGTTGGTCCATTAAGTGTTACAGAGTTACCCTCTATTGTTACACCTGATGTTTGAGTACCAGATATAATAGAGCCTTTTATTGTTGCGTTGCCCGCAATTGTTATATCGTTATTGAATATACTTGATGCTGCAAATTGGTTACTTCCTGAGTTATCAGATTGGTTGATAAACTTAGTTACGTTAACTGTACCAAGTGTAGCTACTGATGTAGATAGTGTTGTTATGTCGCCGTTATAAGAAATAGTGCCGTAGTAATTTACGTCATTATTAAATATAGATTTACCATCAACGACAAGAGCCTCTAACTTAGCTTGTCTTCCAACTGATATACCGCCTCTAAATTCAGCTTGTGCATCAGTTCTAACAACGTTTGCTGTTAATACACCTTGAACAGTTGTATTACCAGATGCTGTAAGAGCACCATCTATTGTGATAGATGAGTTGATATGTGTTTCACCAGATATATTTAAAACATCTGTTATATCAACTTCTCCAGAGAAGATTGTTTTATTATTATTAAATTGAGCGTTACTGCTCACAGTTAATATTTTACCATCTTCACCTAGAGCTATGCCACCCCTGATTATTGCTCCATCGTTAACTTCTAATGAGCCACCAATCTTAGATATACCAGTTACATTAAGGTCTGAACCAACATATATTTGTTCAGATGTAGATATAGTCTTAGCAGATAAGCTAGCAGATGCAACTACTGGGCCTGCAACATCTATACTACCTTTAATGTTTGCATTAGATTGTAAATCCAATGTTCCAGTTACGTTAAGGTCGGATTTAAATGTAGCATCATCATTTACGTCAACTGCGCCAACAAATGATGTCTTGCCGTTATTGAATATTGCATTACCATTAACAGTAAGCTTATCGGCTTCTTTAGATCCTATTACTGCTTGACCATTAAATATAGCTTTTTCTTCTACAGTTAATGTTTTACTTATAGACACAGAACCCTGTGCATCAAGGTCTAATGTATTCAGTTTCGAAGAGAATCTACCTATATTGGCAACTATATCTTTTGTTGTCTCAATGTTTCCAGTAGAAGATATCAATCCTGATGAAGCTAATCCACCTCTAGCATCTATTGCTTCTGTTGTTTTAAGTGATGCAGCAGATATTTTCTCTATTGTAGCATTAGCTGAGTTTATTGAACCTGTAACCCTTACATCACTAGCAGCAGTTATTACGCCTTCAAATGCTGATACACCAGCAACTTTAAGTGAATCAGATAAGTCAACTGGGCCGGATAGTATAGACCTAGATTTAATAAAAAGTTCATTACCTTTTATACTATTACTGCTATTGATTGTACCATTTACATTTAGGTTAGAGTTTATACCTACATTTTCTGTAAATGAAACGTCACCAGTGAATCTAGAAGTGCCTTTAATATCCAGTGTGCCAAATGTACCTTTGCCAGATACATTTATATTTTCTGAACTTATATCTCCAGCAACAGATGTATTGCCAGTAACACCAAGATTCTCATCTATAGTAATGCTACCAAATGCCTTTATATCACCTGTTGTAACAGTGCTATATGTCATAGACTGACAGTCTATTGCGCCACTTCTAGCATCAACAAATACTACGCCGTTTTTAGATTCTACAACCATCCATCCTGGAGGACATTCTGTATCGCTACCAGTAACGTATACTGCGCCAACATCTCCAAAGTTTACACCTCTTCTCTCTTTTAGAGATGATACACTTACTGTAGCTGATTTAAAGTTACCTACAGATGCATGTATATTAGACTTCGGCCATGATGTTAAGTTGTCTACCCTTGTTGAACCTGCTGGGGTTGAGTCACCGAATCCATATGATATACCGCCTTCAACTTGAGGAACTGTACTATCTTTCAGGAAATATATATCACCTTTACCGGCCTCTATATATGTGTCATGGTCAGTAGGTGTAGATGCACCACCATTCTTAGCAGAGGTGTACATATTCATATATGGATTATATGTAGCATTCTTATTTTGAATACCTGTATTTTTACCACTGCCGTTAAATACTACTGGCTTTTTAGATGTTACAACTATTGCATCATCTTTTTCTGTTAATGTTGCACCCTCTTGTGTTCCGAATAATATCTTTCCTTCACCTTTGATATTAATCGTTTTAGGAGTCATGTTCTCAACATTAATGTTGGATAGGTCAACATCTGAGCCAAATGTTATTTTATTTCCAGAATCTGATGATACATTTACATTACCATCTGAATTTGCAAATTTAACACCGCCGATTGTTAATGTAGAACTAGGGCCTGTTATACCTATATTGCCAGATGCAACTATTGTATCTATATCCAATGCCTTAGCAATTATTTTGCTAAGTCCGCCTTCTGAGTTTACAAATTTAGCTACACCATTTTTAGATTCTATATTCAATGTGTTTGGTAATGAATTCTTATCACCAGTTGAATATATTTTATTCCCATCTATTTCTAATGCTGTTGCATATGAATTATCTGGATTATTTGGATTAGCATGTGTTTCTATTTTTAATCCGTTTTCAGAACCATATAATTTTAAGCCTTTAAATGCGAAATCATACAGTAATGAAACCGCATCAGATACGCTTCCGAAGTAAATCTTTCTAGAATTGCTAACAGTATTGTTATACAAGTTGTGCGGGTCAGATGAACCAATTAATACATCACCTATTATGGCGTTATTAAAGTTGCCATCATTGTTTTGAATATAACCCTCTCTATTGAAGTATTGAGGATGATCATCACCTTGTATATTAGATATACCGTATCGTCTATCTGTTGGATTATATCTGCTTGCCCTCAATCCTGATAGTGAACTATGTAATACTTGTGACCCAAGCTCCTCGCCATTATGAGAATGGTTAAAAGCAAATCTAAACAATAGAGCTAATGAGTCTGCTACTGTCCAGTTATTTACCGATAGAACAAATGTGTCTGAAACGTCTACACTTATTGATGTTTCGAATCTATATTTGTTCGGCGCCATTAGATATACATTAGCGTCATCAAGCTTTTGATATTCACCATTAAATAGCTTCCATACAGATACTTCTTCTTTAGGTGCTAATATTGCACCAGTTGATGAGATAAATTTTGTAAATTTATCTTTCAGTACAAAATCTACATTCTTCTGATAAGTTGTCTTATCATATGTATTTGATGATGCTACTGTTACCTCATAAACCTTATCAGATACTTTTGTTACAGATGGTTTAGATATTTTATTCTCTGCAAGCAAAGACGGAGATGGTATACAGTTTGGTGTAAATCCTGCTCCATATTCTGCCCCTGGATATGTACCTTTATAACTTACTGTAAATGATCCGGTAGGATTTTTAAGGAATAGTAGTTTTCTTCCTATTACAGAGTATTGGTTATCTTCTTTAAGGTCATTTACCTCTACTTTTATATATGTCTTATTATCAGATGTTCTTATTGTAAGATCACCTACAGGAATTAAAGTAAGGTAGAAGTCATTTATACCGACAGAACTAAATGAATCTGTATAATCTGAGAACACTACGCCAATAGGGGTATTAGGAGAGACCTTTGAGAAGTCACCTATAGATTCTGATATAGATGTTTTATATGAATTTTCTATACCAGTTCCATAGCCATTTACATCACCGATTGTGTTTTTAATATTTTCAACATTAAGTGATACCTCATTTATAGCCTCTATAGCATGTTGAGGAGTAAGAGCACCACTATCTAAATGTAAATTTGCCATTGCTTTTCCTAGCTATTCTTTATTACAGCGGACATGCCTTTTATGGCATTGTCGCTAAATAAAATATTTGTTTTTACTGTCCCTAATGGGATTTCATTCTTATTATAGTTTACACCATATACATTTAGGTTAACTTCTCTAGAGTAAAGAGCGTACAGTCCTATTAATTTATCTCCATATTCCGACACAACAGATGACAATACGTCTTCATTTATCTTCTTGTCTCTTATGTATATAGTTTTAGAATTAGGTATTACAGATGTATACGAAACATTTATGCCAGTTTGTATATCTCTATACTTAGGAATCTCTATTAAATCTGGTGCATAAAATTTAAACTCAACATCTTTGTCGTCTTCTGTTTTAATAGTTATTCCGGATTCAGATGCACATGATGGTAGATGTATAAATTTATGAACCTTTTCTTTTTGTATCTGTAATGACACACTGCCAGATGTTGATTGTTCTGACTCTACCTTTTTGGTAAAGCATATATGAGCTAATCTTAAGTCATCATTGTATTTATTTTTAAATACTCCATAAACACTAGATAGTCCGCCAGTTTTATACCCTGGAAATTCATATTTGCCATCTTTAAGTTCAATTTTATTTATCAGTAAGCCTATATCATTAGGCAGCGATGCATACAAAATCTGTTCACTATTTGATGTATAAAACTTAGGATTCTTTGCAGATATCCCATTTATATTTATCTCTGTATCTGACGATATAGAGTATCCTATATACTCTTCAGGTATAGATAATTTTAATTCCGAGTAAGAAGATCCGTTATCATCAAATGATATATCATCTATTGTTTTGGGAATTATAAATGCCTGATTATCATATTCTGAAAGAGATAAAAGATTTATCTCATTAGTAGGAGTTATAGAGTCCTTAAAGTTTATATTAACCCCAGTTTCGATTTTAATTTCTGGAAGTATGCCATATATAATATTAAGATTATCATATGATCCGTTTATATATATTATACCGTTTTTATTATCAACGGATTCTATTGTAATAAGCGTTAGCGAATCATCAAATACTGAAACACTAGGATATATTGGAAAGTATTTTGTATGTAGTATAGTTTTGCCAGCAATCTTTTTGGTATATGGCTTTTCTGAATAAGCGAGTATATTGCCAGATGTTACATTATCCTTATATAAGGACGACATATTTGTGGCGGCAGAGTCAAGCTCTTCCTGTGTATATAACCCTTTGCCAGTACCTATAAGTTTTGGTGATATAGGCTTATCCATCTTTATAGACATCTTAAAATTATTATCCGGAACAGAATAAGAATTTGTTATGTAGCTATATACTCCATCCATTGGGATATCGCTATTGTCTATATATGTGTACGGACCGCTTTTACCTCTTTTATATATTTTATATATGCCAGATTTATCTTTATCTCTAGAATTTATAAATACACTGTAGTCAAAAATTATATTGCCAAATTCAAAAACTATTTCGCTATCTTTAATTTCAGGAAAGAATGAGATACCTGTTGTGTTAGGTATAACAGTTTTATCTGAAATCCAATACCCTCTATATATTCTATTCTCATCTATTGATTTATCCCATCCGAATTTAGTATGCTCTGGAGATTGAGATAAATCTTCTGCCAACTTGAGATATCTTGAGTATGGAATTTCAGAAAAGCCAATATCCATTTCTGGCTGTTTTATATAAGAGTTAGTCCCCCTTATGGATATATTATATTGTATAGTTGGCATTTGGTTCACCTTTTACCATTCTATTCCAGTCTATAACAGACTGTTTTACCTGAGGGATACTATATATTGATTCTATATCTCTTATTATATTGGTATCTGACATATTCAAAATAAAGTTTTTAGCATGATGCCGAAAGCTTATACTTTCTACATTCTTTGATGAATCAGTTATAATTTTACCATTTATAATAGTTTGTTTTTCTATAGGCTCTATTTTTACATCATCTTTATAAGAATATGGAATCATTGATATAAGATTTTTAGACTTATTAAGATATATATCAAAAGGAGACCTATCTATTACTGATGTAACAATATCCACATTGGAAGAATTTATTAACATTATTGCAGGTATATGTTCCATACCCTTATATACTTTTACATCAACACTTTTCTCTTTTAGATATTTGTATACATCACCTATCTTTTTGTTTGATAACTGAAGACTTTCTCCGTCTACAATAATCTCCCCATCATATACAGAGATATAGCCTGCAAAGTTTTCTACTAACAATGCAGGATATTTTTCTCCTATATTATCGCTATAAGAAGTATATCTTTCGCTTCTTTTAAATGGGTTTATATCATATTCCCTAAGTTTAATCATGTTAACTCTATACTCTTATAATCTGAATCTAAAACTATCTCATTTTCATCATACTGCATCCATATATGTCTGATTGGCTTAGCAGAGTAGAATTTATTATCTATCTCGAAATACAATTCTCTATTGAATACAAATATATCTGTTACGCCGCCCATAAGCATCATATTATTTGATTCATCTTGGTATGCTGCAGCATAAAATATTTTATTGTCTAATGTAGTTACGGAAAATATATAAGGCATCGTATTTGTACATGGAACAGAGAGATTAATTATGTCAGCTGATGATACAGAACTTATCCATGTATTTTCATCATTAGATAATTGCCCAAATTTATTTAAATAAAATACATCATCGCCATTATATAATGTTATTTTTATTTTATCGCTTCTGTACCTCTTTGCTATGTCATGAGCAAAGATTCTGCACCTAACATTGTATCCTATCTTGCTTTCTTCCTCTTCAACAAATATAAATGGATTGTTATTCAGGCTGCCATTTGTATTTATTAGATCGTACATAGGATAAGGCTTGTATGTATTAATCCATCCTGCCTCATCTAATGATATTATGTCTGATGAGTTAGTTAAGTAAATAGATTTTAGATTTGATTCTGTATCAAATCTTATTTCTTCACTTCTTACTATACCGGATTGATCATATACAACTATTGATGATCCATCATATTCTAAATGTGGAGATATAAAGTCTCCGTATTTATTTGTTATTCTTTTTGGAGGGATTATTTCTGAATCAATAGAGTGATGCTTTGAAAGATTTAGCTTATCAGATATTGTAATATAATTTGGTGTTTCTATTTTATAAATATATTTGTATTTATAAAATGTTTCAGATGATGACTCTTTATTTACCCTTAATGTTTCTATTATTGTTTCGCCATTTGAATCTGAACCCATTATTACAACATTGAATACTGATTGATTTTGTTCAGCTGGTGATATGTATAATGTACAGTCTGTTGACAATTTCCTATCAAAGACTTTTGTTCCGGGGAACATTGATTCATTAAAAGAATTTTTATTTAGTGATAGAGGAGTCTCTGTGAGCTCAAATCCTGTTATAGGAAATTGAGTAAAGAAGTTTGATGTAAATGATCCAGCATAGTCTATATCTCTTTTGCCTATTAGCTCAACTCTGCCGTCCAAATGTTTTATTCTGTGCGTTTCAGTTTTTATTGACTTATATTTGCCAAATGATGGGAGTCTATAAATTTTATTATAGCACTCCAAATCATTATTTCTGTACCTCTGTAAAACAAGATTACAAACTTTATCTATATTTGAATTTACTATATCAGAAAATGGTAATAGAAATTTAGATATATTAGAAAAGTTATTATTAAATGGGGCAGACCATTGAGCAAAGTATTTAGTCAATATATTAATTGAGTTATTTTGCTTGATCATATTATTCCGATTCTTCTAATCCTATAGATGTAGATTGACTTAATGCACATATTGCTGTATCTGGAACTGCAAAATCGCCAGTAGATATATCGGCTATTGTCCCGTATACATCAGAGCGGATTATTATATGTTCTATTTGTATATCTAATCCGTAAGTATTTAATTCTTTTACTAACTCTTCGAAATTAATATTGCCAGTTATAAGTGGAGTATATACAGAATTAAAAGATTCATTTATAGCTGACATAGCCATACTTGATGTTGTATTTTTATATTTAAAGTATACATCAAGAAGTAGAACCTCTGGCATCAATACGTCAAATGATTGTTCTGATGATGAAAGGTAATCCAACTCAGATAATATTTTAGACTTTATAAATGAGTAATTTTCATCTACAAAGTTTTTAAGATAATTATCTGTTGTAACGTAAATGTAAGTTTTACTATCATTAGGCTTTCTAACTATCTTGCTCGATCTAACAGTAGGGATTCCTGAAAGTATTCCTCTTATAGAATAATCTGATGATCCATGTACACGCATTTTTGCGTATACAGTTCTTCTTCTTAGACTATCGTCTGATTCTTCTGATAGGTTTGTATAGATGCTACTGCTTATAGATATAGAAACACCTATAGTTATAGGATTTGATTCATCAGAAATATCTATCTTTGTTCCATTTTTTATATCAGTTGAATCAGATGTAGTTATACGAACTGGAAGAGGAATAGACGTTTCGTTATGTGATACATAAACATTTTCTGTTACCTCTATTGATGTACCAATACCGAATAAAAATACTTTGCCGGCCTCTATTATTATTTTGCCGTCCATGTATTTAGGGAACTGTGATCCATCATTCATTACTAGATTAACTATGGCATCATCTTTTGATATATACACATCAGAGTATATATTTCTTACAACCCCAAATTCATATGCATTCTTGGTTAGTAGGTCGCCAGATGCATATTGCGTATGTGTAGAATTAATTGCGGCATTAGAGTATGCAACAAGGTTTACAGCTGTATCTGTTATCGCGTCTGTAATATGTCTTACTACAGTAGACTTTGAGGTATTGTTTATACCAGTATTCTCACTAATTCGCGCAGATATTTCCTGAGTCATTAACTCTTTATTAGTTAATTGATCATACATAAGAAACTCCGGTTATAGGTGAAAATACTATATTCACCTCTGATTGTTTATTTCTTGTAAATTGATAGTCTGTACCTACTGCAATTTTGAATAGTATCCTTTGTCCATCTAGTACATAATTTATTTGAAAGTTATCTCCAGAAAAGAATTTGTCTTCTGTAAACGAATTCTTTATACTGGTAACTATTTCTTTAGCCAATGAATCGGTTACTGCTCTTCCTATAAATTTATGGAGATTGGCTCCATAAATATTGTATAGGTACATATCGGATGTTCCTGACATTAGTCTATGTCTAGCATTTGTTAGTGCTATCATATTTTGGTTTGACGATGTGTATATATCTCCATTGGATATGATTATATCACCATAGTCATCCGTTATTATATCTCTACCTATCTCTTCTATTAGCATTAGAATAGTCCTGTAACCGTACTTAAAACTACACCATTTATAGCTGATTGTATTCCTACATTTTTTGTTGGAACAGTTATTTCAAATGTTGGGACAGGTGTAATCATTGTAGATGGAATGCCTGACACTGCAACAGGGTTAAATTTATAGAATCCTCCGAACACTACGGACGTGGGCGGAGATGATACTGACATTGGACCGTTTACAAATACACCATAATCTTTATGTGTAGATATAGACATACTGCCAGACGATATAGATGTTACATCTTCTCTTAGGTCTATTAATGTCGTACTGTCTGGAGATGGTCTTATTAGCATTATGTTTTACCCGTAAAAACAGTAGTTGGCATATAACATTCTTTTGTTCTTATTGTTTTATAACTATCAGTTCTTACAACACTTGGATCGACTTTCTGTTCAAAGTCTATTATATCTTCCATATGCGATGGTGTAGCTATGAACATATTTTGAGATTCTCCATATGTTCCTACAAACCCTTTATGGAATGTTGTGTCATATACTTCATTGGATAGTTTATTGAAATTTTCAAGTATACCGCGATTCTTTAGTTTGTCTTTTAATCTAGAATCGAATATCTTGTCTTTGTTTGAAAGTCTGTAATCAAACATGGCGCGTCTAGATATAATTCTAGCATCAGAATTCGCCATTAATATACAGCCAGTTGGAAATCCTTCTTTAGTGAAGAATACTTGAACTCTTGCCCCTATTAAGAACTTGGGGTCTGATATTTGTGTAGCATAGGTCATATTTATTGGAATTAGAAGCTCTGCCATAGTGGCAGTATGTTCTGGTGCACCTTTTGGAATTCCAACAAGATATTGTCCACACTGAACAGGATTCCCCATCATATCTGATAGGGTTTCCCCAACTAATCTAACAACAACAAATATTTGAGAACCTTGGAGAGATACTGTTTGTATCTCCCCAATCTCTGAGTATGCCATTGAAGCTAATGTATTACTCATATTAGTCAGTCGCTATCGAATATAGTATTCTAGCCTTTGTTGAGGCTTTTGTGTCTTTTGTAGCTCCCCACACTTTAGCTAAGCTTTCCCATGTGGTTTTAAGATTTTTAACCTGCAATTCTATAGGACTCAATTCATCATTCCATCCTAATAGTCCTGCTGTATATTCTTGTCCATATACAGTCAAAGGCATCTTCATCAGCGCTCTGTGCCTCATGGTTATTCTTTCTTTGTTTGCTTCCCAAACATTTTTAAGAATACCCCATACTGCTATAACAACTGCTGCTACTACGATAGTTGCTGCTGCTGTTGCTATAAGTCCACCAGTACCAATACTGGCAGCAAGTCCAACAGTTCTGACACCATTTATAACAGTTGCTATTGTTCTGCCTGCTGTAGCTACTCTTGCCCAGATTCCGCCTAGTGCGCCTTTCATTGAGGACAGTCCTCTAACTATAAAGCTAACCTTGCTGAATCTTGCCCAGCCTGATGCTACATGTCCTACTATAGGACCCCATAATGCAGTAGACACATAAGATGCCGCTGTTTTAAGTAACATTGCGGATGCTGCTGCAGCTGCTAATGATCCTGCTGTTGCCCATCCTACGTCCCAGAATCCTATTTTGGTTGGAGCTATGGATAATTTGCTATACATCTCTCCAGTAGGTGATGAGTTAACAGATACTAAAGCATATTCTCTTTGACCTTGTGCAAGCATCGAATAGAACATACCCAGCTTTATGTATAGTGATGAATATAAATGTGTTGCAGGTTCAACAAACATTCCTGGTGTAATTATTGTAATATATCCGTCGTCTTCAGTCAAGATATGTTGGACTTCCCTACACTTCATTACGCCGCTCATTTGTCTTAATGAGTCAGAAATGTATGCATAATCACCTGGTGCTACATCTGGATTACCCGATATGATTACACTGCCTGTATACATCTTCTCAAGTTCTTCAAGGAGATATCCCTGGCCAGTTTTTATTGCCATGCCTTCTGTATTTAATGTACTATCAGTTAAATACGATGATTTAGTAAATGCAGGCATTAATCCGCCATTAGATTTCATATCGAACATTTTGTTTTTACCAGTGCCAAAGTCACTTGGCTCTGTACCATATTCGACATTGGCTTGTGTTATCACATCCTGATTCAATCTAAGCTGATTACTAATTATATTAGTTGCACTACTAAACATATGGAAGTTTGTAGCAGGAACCCATGCAGTAGAATCTATTGTTTTAGATCCCATTACTGAGCTTACTACATCAGCCACTTGTCCAGGATTGTCTTTTAGAACCTCAAATTTAGCTGTTGTTTCTCTTTGTCGTTTCTTTATGCCATCTGTGCTATTTACCGGAATACCTAAGCTACCTTTTACATTTTTGGCATTTGCGGCTTCTTCTACTTCTTGAGCATGTTGGCTATCTTTATCTAACAGTCCTCCATTGATATTCTCAAATACCTCTGACGCAACAGAATGTGCAGTTTCATATCCTACCATAAGCTGTTCTTTAATACCTGTAAATATGGTGCATCTTGCACCTATATTTTTTATAAGAGCCACTGATGATGGGAATAATCTTCTACCTGTTGTTATCACATCCCATACTGTTTTATTCAATACCGGGAAATTGACAAAGTAGTCGTTAAGAGAGAATGGGAATAGGTCATTCCATTCTGTAACAAAGAATCTGTCAACCATGTCAACATTCATCAGCCAGAAGTTTTCTAGATGATCTGTCGGACCTTTAAAATCATAGAAGAAGAACTCACCTGAAGATGAATTCCATAAAGAATTTGATAACGAGAATCCGCTTTGACCAGATACACCCTGAGCAGCTGTACCAGATGAATTTGTATCTACATCTTCACCAAGTATTTTAGGGTTGGCGCCAAAGTGCTGTAGTCTTGCGTTCTTAACTATTCTTGCAACTGCTGCTGATATGTACCTACCAGATGTATCACTAGCAAAAGTAGTAAATGGCAATACATCGCCGGCGAATATTAATTCGTTTTGTAGTTCTCTTCCATAACCCTCTGCAACTACTCTTACAACATCTCCACCATCCGTTTCGGTTATAAGTCCGTTAAATACTACAGGAAGATCATCAATCTTATTGCCGTATCCCATTCTTATTTGAACTTTGTTACCGGCTTTAAGCCTTATTTGGTCCATTGCTACAACATTGGCGAAATCACTTCCTAAAGATGTTAAATCTAATTTAGTGTTGCCAAGTTTGTCTGCGGTATTGTATCCAGTAGTAGGGTCTGTTGATGTATTCAAAGAGTTAAGAACTTCAAAGTATGCAACTGCAACAGGATTATCCTGATTGGCCATTTCTACACGAATATTTCGTACAGTTGATATTTCATAATATACCGCTTCAACACTTGTATTTATTAATTTAAATAAAGTGTTTTCATTATTGCCGTGTACTAGATATACCTTATATGTAGGGATAAGTTTTTCTAATCCCCATGTGTAATCTTTTACCATATTAGATATTCTAGCTTTACCTTGTAGATTAGGGTCCCAAGGTGTAGGGTCGGTATTAAATTCAACTGCTTCATTATTACGTTGTACTGCTACATTATCGTAATAGTTTGACGTATATCCAGCAGCGTCTCTGCTAAAAATACCAACACCGGCATTACCTTTTGACACAGCGGCTGAGAGTGACATTGCAACTCTACCGTATTTTTGCCTAGATGTATTATTGCCATCTCTACTATCCTTACCTTGTAATGCTTTCCATCCTGCACTATGTCCACCGTTGTGAGACATAGCTACTGCTAACACCTTATCTTGGAACGATAGTTTACTCCAACCAGGTTTAGCTGATAGATAATCTATGTTTTTCTGAGTGTATAGCACAAATGCTTGATCTTGTAATTCTCTACTAGATATAAATGCTTTATATCCTCCAGGAATTGTCCAATATGAATCATTGTATAGTGAAGATCTATTTCTTGGTGCTGTTTTTCTTATCCAGCCTATATCCATAAGTCCTTCTAGACCTATCTGATACATTCCTAGATATGATTCATTGCCAGATGGATTTAGTCTTCCCCTTGACTCTATTGCTGCTATTGATCCTGCATAGCTTCTTAGAAGTGTACTATTTATAAGTGATGTACCTTTTTGACTTGTAAAGCCAGCACTAGATGCTGCTGCTATACCTTTCAGATCTCCACCGCCAAGACTGTAATCATTGAAGTCTGTAAATGGTTGATATCCGTTTGCAACAACAGATTGCATAGCTGTAGATTCTTTTGGTAAAGCTATTCCGTCTTTTGCTTTAGGTTTCTCAAGTGTTCCTGGAGTTATACCCATACCTATTGCAGATTGACCATTTGTTCCAGCTATTGCTGAACCAAGGTCTTCCCACCAGCTTTTCTTTTTACCTGATTCAGGAAGATTACTGCTAGGAGCACCTAACCCATTTATTGATCTATGGAATGCTGCAGGGTCTACTGGTGTACCGTTTACATTTACTTGATAATGTAAATGTGGGCCTGTAGAATGACCAGTGCTACCACAGAATCCTATTAGCTGTCCAGCTATGACAGGTTGTCCTGGTTTAACTGCGAATGCGCTTAAGTGCATATACCATGTTGTTATACCACCAGCATGTTGAATGTAAACAGAATTACCACCCCTTCCGCGATTAGATGCAACTGTTACTTTGCCAGTAGCTGCTGCATATATTGGAGTTCCAGTTGGACCTGCTAAGTCTATTCCGTGATGAAATCCTCCGCGTCTCATACCGAAAGGAGAAGATATTCGAACATGCTTCATTATTGATGACAAATCTTTTAGCCACAATCCTGATCCTGAACGAACACCCAGTTGGGCACCCTTAAGTGTACTTGATGTAAATTGTCCATTCACGCTATCTACACTGCCAGCAGAAACTGTACCATCTGGATTTATTGTTCCTGATGACGCAACGGCATTAACTTTTGTAAAGTTTCTTGTTCTGTCTGTACTGCTTCCCGGGCCATTAACCATCGCATTGGTATCTTCAAGTATTTCATCTATAAGTGGAGATGATTGTTCCCACTTGGCCATTATCTTATCGCCATCAAATATTTGTTGGTCATATACAAATGGCAGGGCAGGTAAATCTTTCCATGAACTATATTCATCTGTTGAAGGAATGTCATGAAATATTTCTTTATATTTCATATCTGGGATTGCTTCACCAGAAAATGATGTACTGCTTCTATGAGTTTTATAATAACTCTTTTCTTTTTCCAAATCTTTTGATAAGGCATCAATAGTGTATTTATTGAAAGAGCTTCCAAGTGCACTTTTATATGCAGATGTAACTGCCTGTTCAAAATTTCTTAAACGCTCTCTTAGAACTCTTTCCTCAGATGGAGTAGCTGAATGACTTTTTATAGCTTTAATATATTCTTTTATGAACATTGTAGATTTCTCTGTGTCTGTCATATTAGAATATTTTTTACTTCTTAGCATAGGTTCTAAGAATAAGCCTACATCTGCGGTAGGGTCTTCCGCTTTCTTAACAGAAGAGTCTATATAAACTTTATATTCTTCAATAGCTTTAACTATTGGCTTGTTTATCTTATCAAGTACGTCTTTTAGTGCTGATGTATTTGCACCCTTTTTGTACTCTACGCTTGCCATAGCAAGCAGATCTCTTATAGTCTCTGCTTGCGCTATTATGTCGTTGTAAGCTTCTTTGTTAGAGGCTTTTACAAATTTACTATTCTCAAGGAAGTCTGTTGAATCAGATTCTATAAACGAATAGTTATTTGTAATAACATTATTCATATTCCCAGTTGTAGAAGACTGAGATGAATCTATTATTACATATTTAACACCCATTGCATTAACAATAGGGTTCTCTATTGCAATTACATCTAATCCTTTTAATGCTGGATATGTAACTCTTATATTTTTTGTAAATTCATCTACGCGGTCAATAGCCATAGTAGCTGATGCCGCATCCATACCTTCTTCATGATTAGTTATAGTAGATATATTTATCTCTGTAGGAGAATGTCCTAAATATTGACAATAGGGATAACTAAAATCCTGTATTGTTTGGTTTGCAAATCTATTTCTTCTTCTTATATTAATAGATTGTATTGCTATATTATCCTTATTTTTAGAAGAATTAGTGCCACCGATTAGTTCTCTTTTCCATCCTACATTTATTCTACCAGTCTCATCAAATCTAACTTCTTCATCTGATTTAACTTCTGATATGTTAGCATTGGTTTGTTGGCCATCTTTAGCATCTGTACCAGATAAGTCAACCTTTTTCAGAATTCTAAATGTTCTTGCCTCTTCCCAACATAAGTCATGAAGCTCTCTATGCAATTTAATTGCGTCTGTAAAAACAATAGGGTATCCAAGATACAAATCGAAATCACGATTGTATCCCTGATTTATTATTTGTGTTTTATATTGATTTACATCTGACCTGTAGAAGTCTACAAGTTTTTTCATTAAATTAGAATCACCAGGATTCAATTCATATTCAGTTTTGTATCTTTTAGAGCTTTTAGATTTTTTAGAGATAGATTTAGAATTTGTTTTTGACTCAGCTTGCTGATTGAAAGATATGAATTTTATTGTTTTTGCTAGTGGCTTCCAGTTTATAGTTTGTAATCTTAATGAAACAAAAGCCATACCTTGCATATTGTCTGATGCACCTAATTCAATTTCATATTCATGCAGTGCGTACATGAAGTATCCGTCACCAATACTTAATCCTAGCATACTTAAGTCTGATGTACCCATAGCTTCACACCTTATGAACATATATGGGAATGACCTACATATAGATATAAGGTCACACATTTCTTCGACACTATCACTTTTAGACAAATCGAATGCGAAAGTCGCCAAATGTAGCGACTCCGCAAATCGAGATTTAGATGTCAATACAGATGTGTCCCTTAAGAACTCGTTTTGTGTTGTATAAAATTTATTAACTTTATCAACAGAAACTGGTTCTATATCCAATATTCCATTTATTGAAAAGGTAAATCTTGACATTTGTTATTCCTAATAATTTTGATTCTGGAACCTTATTGTACTTCTTGATGCAGAATCTCCTTGAAGCATACTTCTTAATGACTGCTTCAATCTGTCGTTACTTCTATTATCTATTTGATATCCGGCAACTGATACAGATTGTGCTTGTGCGCCATCTGTTATGTATGCAGAATTATTTTCTATTACTGGTAATGTTGGATTTGTTCTAGCAGTAGGAGAATTATACATAGGAGATGTTGTGGTTGGAGATTCGGCCCCAACAGTTAAACCTACTATACCTAAACCAAGTCCGCCTAAGAGTATTGATTTCTTATTAGCTTTTATAGTTGAAATAATTTGATTTCCTATATCAGTAGCAGTATCAATAGTAGCATTAGTTGCCGCTTTTGACAATACTTCTTCACTAAGATTAACCTCTCTAGCTGTTGATTTTGGTATTCTTGGTATAGCAGCTTCAATCTTATCTGCTTCTTTCCCAGAGTATTTTGAACCAACCATGTTAGGACTATTTATAGTTATATCTGCGCCATGTGTTGAAACAGCATCACCTATAAATTTACCTATATCTACAAATTCATCAGCACCAGTAAATATTTCAGGGATAACATTTTTAACCCATTCTCCTATTTCGTCATATGAGGCAAATCTGCTTTTACCTGCAGACTCTCTCATAGATGCAATAGTTTCAAGAAGTGAGTTTGCATTTGAACCAGATCGTACAGTTTTAAGTACGTTCTCTTGCATGGCACCAGCTACAGCCTGTGCCATAAGTGCCCTTTTATTTATAGATTCTTCTATAAGTTTTCTAGACGGATCGCTTACACCTAATGCCTTTACGGCATCTGACAAATCTGATCCTCTTTTTCTTTCTATTGCTTGAGATAGAAGTTGTTGAAATTCCGTTATCTCTGCGGCACTAAACTTACGTTGTTGAGATTTAACCTGCTTCAAGATATTCTCTTGAAACTGATCTTCTGCTACAGTTTTTGCTCCAGACTTTAATGGGTTCACTACACCATATTGTTCCATCTCGGCCATTTTGGTATTAAATGTTTTTAAGAAATTCTTTTCATTTACAAATATATTATTTTGTAACGACATCAAATCTCTTAACTCTTTATTAACCTTGTTATTATTAAGATCGTCTGCTCTGAATACGTGAATCTTGTCATCATCAAGGTCGCCGGATGCTGATGCCAATTGGTTTTCACCCATAGCAATTACTGTGCCTTTTTGTTTTATGGATGGATCAACAAAGAACGTTACAGCTTGTGCGCTAAGTGAGCTAGATGCAGGAGTACGTATTGCCAACCCTAGACTATCTTTAATAGCATATGGTGTTTTTGATTTACGATTAAGTTTGAAACCAAGCGACCTTGCAGTCTCTTCATTTATGAATACCGCATTACGTCCAGCTTTTTCTTCCTGTGCTCGTATTATCTCTGCGGCCCCTGTTAATGATACAGCAGTAGCAGTTACACCATTTCTTGCAGTTCTTCTTGTAGCAGCTTTTGCAATGGTTGTATTAGTAGATTTTAATTTAGATTTAAGCTCTTCAAGATCTGTTAAATAAGATTGTTTCGCTATATCTATATATCTACTATTTTCACCATCTCTCATAGCCCTCTGATATTCCATCATTGAAACCAAAACATTACGCTTCAACTTGTCTGTTTCCGCCATGATGTCAGAACCATGAATATCTTTAATACCGCTATTATCGCTGTTCAGTAGGTTTATAGATAATGACCTTAAACCTATTTTCTTAGATGACATACCTTCTGGAACTATGAGTTTTACAGATGCAACACCATCATTATTGATCATATCTTTAAGATGTTTTGCTGCAAACTCTTCCCTATCTTTTGCTTCAAATAAGGCTCTTATAGATTTAGGATCATCGCCGAATATAGAATCAATAGACTGCCCATCAACTATGTTTTGTAGTTTTCTTGACCTTAGTTCGTATCTTGAATCTTCATTAGCTTCCCCTATTAATTCTAATGAATCTATTGATACACCTGCTGCCTTTAATTGGTCTGCTGCCATCCAGTCCATAGTTGCTTTTGATGTATTTGCACCAGTAAGTTCCCTAGTACCTTCTTGTAGCACACCGAAAGAACTTAGTCCTAATGCTGTCATGTTCTTTTTTCGCATTGTTTCATATATATTGGCAAAATCATCTTGTAGTGATTTAAACATATCTTCTGGACTTATTCGTCCATTCGAATAGTCGATCATTCTTGATGAAGACTGCTCTATGTATTTTGCTAGGCCTTTTTCTATATTATTCGGATCAATATGAATATCTCCGCCAGCAAGATTCAGTGTTATAGGAGAATTGGCCTGTGAGCCAACTTTACTTATCATATCTATCATTGTTGCCATTGCTGTCTGAGATGATTTACCATCAGACATTGCATTATTGGCAAATGCGGCACCAATAATTTTAGATTGATTAACGTCACTAATCTTACCTGACGCATCTATTTCTTTTTTGATTCTGACAAATTCTCTACCGGCAGGACTTATTCTCCCATCTGAATCCAGTTCTGTATTGTCAACTATTCTGTTGACTATATTTTTAAGGCTAACCTGGTCTGGGCTATATCTATATTTTCTGATAGCTCTATCTATTTCTGTTATATCAGAACCTATTTTAGTATCAGAACTTCTAACCATCCATTGAGATGTGAAATTGATACCAGAGTTTCTTTCTAGATATTCCCTTATCTTTGTGGCATTTTTGTCATCGGAGTTTGCTACAAGACTTAAAAGTCTTTTAAAGTATTTTTTGGTCCCCTCTCCATAGCTTTGAAGTTCCTCATCTGATGCCATTAGACCAGTTACAAGTGCATGGAAATTTGCCTTGCCTATTTTAGCCATTTTATTTATAGAGAATTTTAGGCCATTGGTTTTATCAGCAGACACTAATCCTAATTCAGACATAGCATATCCATACATAGCATTTTTGTATGAATGCTTATCTAGAATTATTGCATTCGATTTCAAGTCTCCAAACAATTTGACAATATTATCATCATTATTTGATAGAGAAGATGTTCCTGCTCCAATTAACTTGTATTTACCGCCTGAATTTACAGCACCAGATAGCTCTACAGTTTCAAAATGTCTTGGTGCTCTAATCTCTTCTCCATTAGAGAATCCTATAAGCTCTCCACCTTTGAATGATACTGGGCCTTCATTAGTGCCATTTATAAGAGATTGTATTTTTTCAGTAGCATCACTAGCAGCTATAAAGTCTTTGCCGCCAAGTGTTACTGTAGTGGCTTTCTTAACAGTGTAATCTGACTCTTGTATTATTGATTGACCATCGCCTATAGCTGTGCCTGTAACCCAGCTTCCTAAGCTATAGTTATAATCATATCCTACAGCATTAAATCCTATATTTTTAACGCCATTAAATGATGACGTATCTACTCCATTTTTAGATAGTTCCATAACAGCTTTGCTTAGATTATCTTCTCCTCCTGATGTAGAAATATTACCACGTGAAGCATATGTTGCATCACGGTCAGGAGATGATACTATACCAGTATATACAGAGTTATTATTGTCACCCATGAATACCTTTGCCTGATCAGAATGTCGTATATTGTTGAATCCAGGATTTAGACCGTTTCTAAGTCTATCAAGCTCTATGTTTTCTACAATATTTTTATACTCTTCGGCGTTGATATTCTTTATACCTCTTATTTCTCCAGTCCTATCGTCCCTATAAAATTGCTCACTTATATTTGTAAGTTTATTTTTTATAGGCATATCAGATATATTGACAAGATCTGTTTTAGGTCCTACATATTCTATTCTGTCAGAGAATTTTTTAGATACTTCATTAAGAGGTTTATTAGTATTGAGGTGCTCAAACAGCATTGACTCTACAGGAGTAAATGCTTGTGATTTTACTTCTTGTGCAGATGTAGAAAATGGTCCACTAGTATTAGTGTATATATTCCCTTTTACTTTTGTGCCATCACCAAGCAATTGAAATTGATTATAAGATTCGGCAGAGTATATATTGCCGCCTTTTGATACAAATTTGGAGCCATCTTTACTGTACTCTTCCATATGCAGAGAGCCAGTAACACCATCTTTAGTGATACTTATTTTACTATCTTCAAAGCTTATCTTGCTGTTTTCTGTATTATTGCCTATATTAGATGCTATTCTAAATGCATCTATTTCTGGATAATTCAGCTCTTTTACGAGATACTCTTTTATTGCACTGGTCTTCTGTTCAGATGTAGCACTAATATTTAAATCTAATGATTTACCTCTATTAAAGTTTGTTTCTGGAACACTAGACAAATTTAACTTCTGTAAGTTTGAAGTAGGGATAAGTAATCCTGTTTCTGCGTCTACTACACCTGTTATTGCATTAGGCATCGATGAACTTAGCAGCGCAGATAATATGTTTTTATCTTTTACGTGGGCCGGAAGCGACTGTTTTATTTGCTCAAGATTCTTATTGTTAAGCCATGAATCAAATATATTATTAAATAGGTCTTCGCCTAAAACAGATGATATATCTTGTCCATATATCATAGAGAAGTTTCTTTTAACAGCCTCTTTATATGATTGCATACCCTTCTGGGTTAATTTATGCATTTCAGACAACGCCACTTGAGCTTCTCTGCTGCTAGTATTGTTACCAAATCTACCTATATTTAAAGATGCATAAGCTTGTGAACTTAGATTCATATGCATCTCTTTTGCATTTCTAGCAAACTTCTCAGTAAACCTGTTTGCTGCCCTTCTGGATAATCCTCTGTATCCAGAAAGGTCAGCTTTATTAAATGCTATATCGTCAGCTATTTCTCTTTTCGCTCTAGAGATTCTTTTAGATATTTGAAGAGAATTGCCAACATAAGCACCTATGCCCATACCTAATGCTGCTGCTATAGGATGGTCTTCTGGGTCTTGAGACATTGCGCCTAATATTGCTCCGCCTATCATAAGTTTAGGTTGTTTAATTGGATCCATTTTTATTACCTATTATATATAGTCATATCGAAATCACCATGACCACTATTGCTTATATTGACATTTACTGCTCTTACGCCATTACGATATAGTTCATCTTTTATCATATTCACAGCATCAAACCTTTGTTGGGCCTTAGTTCTTCTAATAGATTTAAGCTGAGTTGTAACCTGATCTTCTGCAAGTATTGCTGATTGTCTTTTTAGATCGTCTTGGTCATCTTCGTAATAACCAAATTCTATGGCATTCTCACCACCTATATTTAATGTTCTAAGTTTTATATCTTTGACATTTAATCTAGGGTCCCATCCTGCAAACTTCTCATCAGGCATTCCTGTTGCATCGACTATTAATTGCTCTGCTCTTCTTTCTTGTAGGTATTCTCTAAATGATATACCTATGTCGGCATCGCCACTTCTTTTATATGCACCATAAACTTGTGAGTTATTTTGTATAAGTTGCTGCTCTTCATCTTGTAGATATTCTGAGACATCTCCGCCGGATTCAATTACATCTTTACGGCTCCACAACATCTTGTACATTTCTGATACATTGTTTCCATCAACAATAGCAGCAATACGTTGTCTATCAGAGTCCTTTGCATTTACAAATGATGTAAAATACTGTTTCTCTTCGCTGGATAATCCCATATATGCAGAACTTACATCTTTTTCGGTATCAAGTCCTGATGCCAATGCACCGTATGTAGTCTTGTAAGCTTTTGCCTTTGCCTGATTCGCTATAAATAAATTGCCTTTAACATTTTCTCTATAAACTTTCATTTGTTTATAGTATTCCAATGCTTCAAAGTAATTATCTATATTACGTTTTTCTTGTGTATGCTCTGGTATATATGATTTATCAAATGATTTATAGCTTTCCTCAAAGAATGGTCTTATGAAATGTTTAAATGGTTCATTCCATAATGCTGTATCAGAAGCTATTAACTGAGTTTTCTCGTAATCTTCTATAGCTGTTCTTTGGTGTAGTAACTTACCGGCAGGTCTGAAGAATGTTAATCTCTCTGTCGGTAGTTCTGCATTATGAGTTATTGTTTCCCATAACTTACCAAGAACCTCTCCACCAACAGATACATTATCAAAATCTTCATCAGTCTTATACTCTGCAAATGTTTTCTTTTGCGCTCTTCTTTGTAACTGATCCCAAGTATTCTCGAATATTCTTTTCTCGGACTCTGTCATTTCACCAGAGTTATATCTAGACTCCATTAACTCTTTTGCATTGTAGAATTCACTTGAGCCGTATGCTACATCTGATAGAACTTTAAATTTATGTATATCAGGATATTCTTCTAAACTCAATCCTGCAACTTCTGGATTGTAATGTTCATATCCTGCACCTGGCATTCTATCATAGCCAAGTTCTACATTTGCGTAGTAGTTACCTTTTGAGAAATCTGTGTAATATTCTCCTCTGGGAAGCCAAGATGGAGCAACACTGTTATGTAAAGGATTTGCTCTATCATACAATACACTAGATGACATTGGAACTATACGACGCAGTATATCCGCTGCGCCAAATAAACCACCAAGGTTTTGTTCAGTAAATTCTCTTGCAAAGTTTGTTGATTCACCTGACCTTGCTAACTGGTTCTTTTGAGAAAAATCGCCTACAGCAAAATCACTTAGCACACCAGATACTGCCCATCCTTTAAGACCTATAAAGTCTGATGCAGAGTTATAGATATATTGTGCTGATTCTGCATATGGAGAGTATGTAAGGTTCTTACGCCCAGTAATCATTTTGTCATTTATCAATGACTGTTCTACATTTGAATAGTTTACTGGAACTTCAAAACTTGGTTTTCTTGTTATATCTCCAAAATTATATGCAAATGCATATGAGTTCTCATCACTAACATAGTAGTCCTGTGGTACTGACTGAAGATTTTCCATCAGCTGAGCCATGTTAGGATTTATTCTATCTGGTTTAATTATTTGACCTATTGTACGTTCAAATATTTTACCGGCCCAACCACCTACTGATACGTCCATACCCCATATTGGATATGGCATATCATCTTGGTGCATTTCTTCAAATCTATATGGATTTTGTAAATAATCTATTGGATTAAGGAATGGATTTAGGTCTTCTTTGGTGTCTCCATCGCCATAAAGAATTTTATCTTTATTGCCTGCAATTAATCTTTGATACCAGTTCTTAGTGAAGTATTTTACACCGCCACCCTCTATATCCGTAGACCCAGAGAACCATAATGCATTTGATCTTTGTTCAACATCTTCACCGTATAGATATCTGTCTTTTAACGAATCTGATGATTCACCAGCTAAAGCACCAGGAAGAAATGGTAATGCTAATGCTAGTCCAGCTAGTGCACCTCTCATTGCCCATTTTTTAGTATTAGCTATTCTGCCTAATGATGATCCTATCGGCGTATTACTTACAAGCTTAGATACGCTAGAGTTTATAACATCACCCTCTGCATGAGCAACCCTTTGTCCAGCTTTATATCCATCATCTGACAACACAGATGGAACTACACGTTTACTGTAAGCTACAGTACCGGCAAGCATTGCTCCTGCTAATGGGAATCCAGCTAGTCTTAGTAACGATGTTGAACCAGGGGCTACATATTCTTGTTGAGTTGTATACTCTTCAAACCTATCAGATACTGTTTCTGCATATGCTATTCTAGCATTTACTGCTGTTGTTGCTACACCTTCTAATATACCCTGGTCATATCCGCTTCCACTTGTACCGATTACTTTAGCCATATTATCCAGTGTATAATATGCTGCACCAAGTATACCAAGTTTTACTGCACCATGTTTAACATATCCAACTGCCAAGTCTGATATTTTCATATCAGCATTTGCATGTCTATTTATTCTTCCATATTTATTTATAAATCTAAATATACCATTATTTTCATTAAACAGTGTTCCGCCAAGTTCTTGAACGAATCCTAATGGCTCGTTGACCATATTGAAGCCTTGAGCTATACCTTGTCCTATTACAGATTTAATCCATCCCTTATTTATATTAGCGTCTTTTGCATCTGCAATTATTGTAAATGGAGCTTCTGTATCAAGAATATTTTTAGACAATTCAAATATTTCTTTTCTAGAAGAAAAGCTCATATCCTGCTGATGTATAATATGTCTTCTTAGTATTTTATTATACATTGAACTTTGAGCATGGCCATTTGTATGACCTGTCCATTCTGATGTAACAAGTCTTGCATTGCTTATTACTTCTTCATCACTAGAAGAAAATAATTTACCATCTCTGTATAACAGCCCGGTAGATATGTCCGCCGATGTTATACCTCTGTTGCCATATTTATGTGCTAATTCTTCAAAATATTTCTTTTGATGTTTTAATAGTTCAGGAGTGAAGAAATGCTCACCATTTTGAGTTGCAAATGGCTGCATTATATGAGAAGTCTGGAATGTTCTTAAAATAGAAAAAGGGGAGAGTTCCTCAAACGCCCTAGCAGTGTTCATTGCTAAGTTTGTTAAGGTGACTCTCCCGCCGTATGATCGGATAGCATCATCTGCTGTTCCATTAATTGATTCAGATAAATAACTTAGAGTTATGTAATCTCTAATTTTATTTTGTGCGCTTTGCCTTTTTAGTATCTCTTTTACCGTAAATAATGCACCTGCTGATAATCCATACTTTGTTATAGAGCCTATTATTTCTTTTGTAGCCTGTATCTCTTCATATGTATTTACATCATCTGATGTATACATATTATATGGGGATTTAACATCCCCTGGTTGTATTCCCTTATCAAATACTTTTTGGCCAAAAATATTTGCAGCTAGATTTTGTACTGACATGATTACACCGGAGGAACATTATTCTGTGGTTCTTCTATATTTATTTCTTTTATATGCTCTGGATATGTTGCATGACATATAGCATATAATTCAAATAATTTATTTACTGGAAGTTCTACAACTTCTAAGTATGGAGTGTGCATATATCTAGAAACTATTGCAGCCATTTGGTCTAGTAGAGTTACCGACTCCCTGTCTCTTTCAAATGCCTTTTGTGGATCTTGTGCATATTCTAATGACTTAGATAATATTACACTAGATACAGTTGTTATGAATCCTGCAGGTGCCTCATCGAAGTTTACATCTCCTACTATTCCTGGAATGGAGATATAGCATTCTCTGAATATATCTTCGTATAGCTCTTCTCTTACATAGCCTTTTTCTAGATCCATTCTCAGTATTCTCTGTATCTCTACAGAATTAAGTAGTCTAGCTATTACTATAAGATTTCTATAAATATATCCGCCCAATTCTATATCAGTATCATTAAATGGAATTATTATACTTCCAGATTTGACACCTATTGCATTCATATTAAATTACCTTTATTTGACTTAAAGCTAATGATTCAGGTACAAATGAAGATTTGTACATTATCTGCTCTTTTAATGATGATACAACACCAGCACTTGATGTTGCCATAAATTTTTCATCTGGCTTAGGGTACAACAGACATTTCTTAACTATTGCCTCTTCGCCACGAAGTGCTTCGTTTAAGAATCCGCTTTTCATAAGCTGTTTATATTCTTGTCGTCTTAATGTACGCCATAAATATAAATCTGATTCATTTAGAATAGTTGATATATGAATTACGCCATATTGTGCTTTCCAGTTTTCGATATCTGCTTCTGTTGGAGCATTTTCAAGATTAGCTAATGTCTTAACTATTAAAGACATTTCCGACTCTTCTTGTACCTCTTTGTCTTTTTCTTCTTCTAGACGTTGAGATATTTCTATTGCCTCTTCAACAGTAAGGTCATCTTCTGGTAGCGTGCTTAATCCTTTTACTTCTTCTACTGTTAATGCCATTTTATCCTCTTACTTCTTTTGCTATGAATCTGTAGCCATCAACTAATTGACCATCGCTACCTATATCGACACTGGTTTCAAACCCTATTATTCTTATTTCTTGTATATCAACATATTGTCTTACGCCAGACATAGTTGGGTCACCATTATTATAAGAAATTGTGATATTAAAAGTGTCAAGGTCGGCCCAGTCTAATACCGACTTATTGGAAACTTTACCAATTTCCATTGCCGTCTCTTTCTCTTTGTATACTCTTAATTCTTCTGATGTAAGCTGCATTTGTTCATATGGTGTAAGTCTTCTGAACTCAGAGGTTTTATTTATATTGTCTAATACTCTTGGCAAATAGTCTTTATTGCACTTGTTTATTGATATAAAACCAGTTACCATATTGTTTCCTCTTGATAGGAAACTATATCTAGAATTACCTATAGTATATATTGGTACACTAGATAGTGACTCATTTATGCCTATGCCGGAAACCTTATCAAGCCATATATCTTCTATGTATATCATACAATCGCTTGACGAGTAATATTTATTATATAGTCCATTTACAAATCCATGTCCCTGCAAAGGCCTTTTGCCTTTTACATTAACTTCTTTTAATTGAACATAGTCTATAGGATTTGCTCTTGAACCTTTGTTTGCATTATTAGACGCATTTACGGCTCTTGCTGTAGCCTTTGGACTGGCTCCACTACTTGTTTCACCAGTCCCTGAATTTACGGTAGTTAATGATACACTTCCATCTCTATTTTCAGACGCATAAACTGTATCTACAGTTCCATCATCTCTGTCTACGACTGCTGTTATTGTACTCATTTACTATCCTGATTTCTTATTTGTCTTACGCCATACAGAAGGCATAACAACTGTATTGCCAGTTCCCCATAGCCCTCTTTTTTCTCTTTTTGCGGCTAATGCAGCTTCATTAAGCTTGGCTCTTTTATCTTCTGATTCGCCAATCTGTTTAACACCAGCATCCATATAATGCGCTGTTCCAGCTGATACTGCTGCTAATACATAATTATAATTATACACTAGAGTACGGCCATAAACATCTGTGCCTGCAATTTTTACTACGCCATCTTTTACATCTTGATCCCATTTGCCAGACTTAACATACTCCTTCATAAAGTCTGAAGCCTTATACCCATACTCTTGTGGCTTAAGATCTCTATGCTCAGTCTCTGGTGTATCTATACCTAAAAGACGTATAGTGAATTTACCTTTATAATCGCTTCCTGTTGATGTTTTTACGCCACCATTCCATACTAAGGTGTCGCCGTCGTCTACTTCAAACTTATCGCCTTTATCTAGTGCAGTAAGTGATGACGAGTCTATATCCTGTGATTTTGGATATACATATTTTTTAGTGCCACCATTTGTATATGGATCGCTTTTATATATTCTATACTCGTAAGGAAGGGATTCCAAATTGTAATTAGGATCCTCTCCTAATCCTGCTAATTGAGATAATGTTGATATAACCTTTTGCTCATCTGGTGTAATTTGTCCATCAAGATTAGCCTGGTTTTTATATTTTTCAAGTGCGTTTTTAAACCACTCTTGATCTGGATTTGTATTAGATTTATCTGATTTATATTTTGTATTAGATTTGTCTGATAGCTCAGATGCTTTCTTTCCTGTGCTACCAGTAGTTATATTGTACTTTGTAGAATTCAAACTTTCAAGAGTCTGTCTAGCATCGCGTGCTACAAATGATATTGTATTTTCAACAATAAGGTCTTGTATAGAATGTACTTGACCGGAATTAATTAGTGTCGCGCCATATATTATTTCAGATACGGAGAAGTTGCCGTATTCAGAACTTAATACTATTATTATATCGAATGGCAATATATCATCCATCATAAGATGGTGATATGTTTTAGAGTTTTCATATTTTAATGCGTATATAGAATCTATATCTTTATTCAATCCTATATCTTTTGATACTTCATTTAAGAATGCCCTTAAATCATCATTTAGGAACATTGCTTTTATAATAGAGCCCGCTACATATCTTTTGCCAATAGCAAACCCGTCGATATTGGTGTTCCCTAAATTATAGACAGGTACTTTATCCCTGTATGTCTGATATGAGAGAGATATCAAACTTCCCATATATAGTGCGCCGTATCCAGGGAAGTTAAAAATAATGTGGGTGGCATCGCCACCCACTGAATGATACTCTCCCTTTCGTATATTGTCATATGACATATGTGGCTCCGAAAGGATTAGTAGTTATTATTTGCTATTGTAGCTGTCAATTGCCATCCAGTTAGAAACACGTTTAGCAATGAATGACATTTGTTTTTCTAGAACAAGGTCATCAACAGACACACCACCAGCTTCACTCATAAGCTCTACACCGTAGATAACCATCTTAGATGTATGACCGTATTCATTTGTAGCAACAAGGCTGATATCAAATGCCAATACTTGGTCAGCAAGGTTAGCTTTTGTTTTTGTACGCAATGCGTTATTGATGCTTGTATTAGAAGTGAGATTATTTGCAGTGAAGTTGTAGTCAGCAGCAACTGTACCGCCTGATCTAGTTGCAGCAGAAGCAGCAGTAGATGCATAACCATCTTGATATTTACCGCCATTGATTTGGCTATAAATACCGCCACGTTGATAGTTAGCAGACTCGTGTTTGCTCAGATAAACAGTTGTATTATCTTGTTCATCCATAGCTTCAAGCAGAGAGTCACGGTCGAATACAGTGAAGATACAAGCTCCAGAAACATAACGTTTACCACGTGCAATTGCTTTGGCGTCAGGAGAGCCCATTGTAAATACAGGAGCCTTTTCTCTGTCTACACGGTAAGAAACCATTGACATTTCGCCGAATACTTTGCTACCGAATACAGGTGTGATATCTACACCACCAAAGCTGTGGTATTCCTTAAATTCTGACATAATTTTATCCTGATTGTTAAGGAGAGGTGTTACCCTCTCCTATTCTTTATTAAAGATCTAAAGCTAATTTAACTGCTACGTTAACTTCACGAAGCTCAAAGGCTGGAACGATTGTTAACGCTACGTTTAAAGTACCTTTTCCGTTGATAACAGTAGGCTGGTTAACAACGTGAGAATATTTAACTACTGCATCAGCAGCAACTGCTTGGTCAAGTACAGACTCAATAGCTGTATCCAGAGCAACTTTAGTTGCTTCTGTTAGACCTTTACCAATGTAAGGAATACATACGTTACGGATACCAGTAATAACAGAGTTAATGATGATCGATGTAGAAACGTAATCATAGTCAGAGTTGATGTTGGTAGCCAATTCACCAGACACTACACGAACTACGTTATTTTTGGTTTGGAATGTAACATATCCGGCGCCAGACAGTTGGTTTAGCTTGGTTTTCTTCATTTCAAATGGCAAGCTTAGTCTTGGCAGAGGAGCATTGGTAGTAGAGTTACCAGCGTTAATTGTGGTCAGAAGACCAGCATAGATTGCAGCAGCATTTGTGATTCTTGTAGAAGTACCAGTAGATGAGCTAGCTGGAGTGATTACAAGTTGTGGAACAACAGACAGGTATTTACCAATATCAATGTTTGCACCATTGCTGTCTACTTGAACAACACCATCTACGAAACCAGAAGAGGTTTTGTAATAACCTTGTGCCTGGTCAGCACGTTCAACCATATGGCGAACACCTAACAGACCAGTACCGTTAGTGATAATGTTACCAGCAGCATCATAGGTAGGAGCAGAACCAACCCATTTGTTTACTGCGAATGTAGAGGTTGTTTGAGGAACAGATGTGCCGATTGTTACAAGGGTAAATTGTTCGTTTTCAGAGATGTTGTATGCAAATTCTGCAAGCAGGTGTGCAAAGTCAGCTTCATGATAACGTCTGTAAACGATAGGTTGTCCGTTACCGTTTATGTCAGCTTCTGTAGAGTTCAGAGTAGTGCCGCTACCTTTACGATATACAACTTTAGATGTAGACCATTCAAATTTGTACTCACCATCTTCTTCTGATACATATACATATTCCAGTCTGTCTTTAGCGGTAGAACCAGATGCAATGTTTGGAGCATCTACGATAGCGTAGTCTGTAACAACAGACATAGCATTTACTGTTTCAAGGTCTTTCAGACCAGCATATAGAATCTCGTAGTATTCTTTCCAAGTACAGTTCAGGCTGTCTTTACCTTCTTTAAATGTCCCAGGAACTGAAGAACCAGTTTTAGCAATGGTGTAATCAACAGCGATTGCTTCTTGATCGCCTGGGGCAGTTTGAAGTGTAAGAGCTTTGCTCAGGTTGTCATCGCTTGCTTCTACAGTAGCTTCTGATGTTTTATCTACACCGGCAACTACAACACGGTCGATTGTAACTTGGCTGTTAGCATGAGTGCCAGCAAGAACAAATTTAGTTTTAGCGCCGTCGCCACTGAATACAGCTGCACCGGCCTCATTGCCAGTAGCAATGTAATCATAAGTAATATTTACTTTGGCACGTGCATCTTGTGCAGAATTGAATTTAATTTTCCAGTAGTTATTCAGAGCGTCTTTGCTCAGGGTATAGTCAGAGCCAGATGCTTTTTCTGCGTCATTGACTTTAACAACTACGTTTGTAACGTTGTCAGTTTTTGTTGTACCAACAAGTCTAAATTCTGTATTAACACCGTTACTGATGTGGTTTGATTCACCTTTTTTGGTTACAGGAATAATATTAGACATCAGGACTGGTTCTGTAGGAGTACCGATTACAACACCAGTAGTTTCATCAAAACCAGTAACTGTTACTTGGTTAAGGTCAACCTCAGAACCAGGAACGTTAGAGTAAACGATGTTTTTACCTTTAAATACGATTAGGCATGATTTACCGTCATTGCTAGGACGAGGACCGCAGTAGATACGGAAGCTATCACCAGCTGCAACAGATTCTTCAACTGTAGCAAGTTGTGAACCTTCACCCCAAAGTCCATTTAATGATGCTGGAGATCCACCAATACGGTATAGTGATACTTCTGTTGCACCACCTAGACGAGCTTCAGACATCTTTCTGATCAGAGGAGATTCTGGGCCAAATGTATTAGCAGCTTTGTTGGTATCACCAACATTATATATTCTTCCAGAGGTACCCATTTCAGCACGACCGATAATTAAGACGCGGTTAGCATCAGATGTAGAGTCTACTCTTAAATTACCGTCTAAAAGCTCCAGATTTACGCCTGGCAGATTTTCATATGTAGCCATAAATATTATGCTCCATTAATTTTTATTTATTCTTTGTTGTAGTTCTTCGAGCTCTTCGTTTAATAAAGAGTCAACTATTTGCAATGAAGTATCAATAGATACTATATTTCCACGTCGTTTATATCCAGGTTCCTCAGTTATTACTTTGTAAACCAAGGGTATTCCGAATAATCTTTTTGAACCAAAATCCGATGATAGTATTGTTTGACTTCTACCTTCATAATACAAGCCGCCAACATGCATTCTTAACAAATGATAATTATCAACAAAAAAGTTTTCTAATGATGTTGCAAGTCTTCTTGCATCATCTGCTTTTTCTGACCATACTGTAAACTTTAATATATTTTCATATATAAATTCTTTAAACTCATATGTATCGCCATCTGACATTTTCTTTTCAAATAATGTCCTTGCTTTATTCCATTTAGTGGAGTTTGTTGATACAGCAGTTGCTTTTAATGTAGCTGGAGCGCGTCCCCATATTTCAAATGTTACATTATTATGAGTATTTGTTACATCACCGTAATCTGGATAAATTTCTGTAAATGAAAATTTATTCCTATCTTTTGGACCAATCCCCTTTTGGGGATCTTCTAAAATCATCTCATTATTTCTTAGTAAAGAATACAGGAATACTATGAATTTGTCAATCGTCAATTTCCTATAATTCTTTAAAACTTCGTCTGGGCTAGTAACAACAAAACTGTTATCAACAGACATTTTATGAAGACGATCTAGTGCGTAATCGTTATCGTTATTTATTCGCATTGTCATACTTCTGATAGCCCCAAAACTGTAAAATCTTCTCTATCAAAGTCGAAACCATATCTATATACGGATGTTATATAATACACCTTTTTCGGCCTTATTGGAAGTATTACTTTTCCGCTGTCATCTACCTCTGGGCGATATATAATATCTCTATCAGAAAAGTCCAACGAGTATGATGTAGCCATTAACCATTCGGAGTTATTAAGCCTACCAGCTTTACCACCATAAGACTTGTATGAGTTTTCTCCTGGCATCAATGTATTTCTAGGCATCCACATATGTCCCTTAAGCAATACATCGTCCCAAAGATATCCTATTCCATCACAATGAGGGCAGTCTGATCTACCCTCATTTGATATATTATTCCAGCATGAGCATTTTTCTTTAGAACCATCCTTCATCCTGACTTTTCTATAGATATACGTCTCGCCCTTTTTGACAAACTCTCCACCAGAAAATAGCATTTGGAATTCATGTCTTAGGTCAATTTCTTGTATAAAGGGGCTCTGATTCGTTGCCATATCCGTATCCAGTCTTATATAATTTACCGTCAGATTCCAATAATTTATTTGCACCTATAGGCATTTTACTTAAAAATTTAGGACTATGCCACAATCTATTACTAGATTTGTTACCACAGTTATTTTCACCTTTAACGAATCCCATAGCTTTGACTCTAGACATATCATCTATTGCAGATAATATAGAATCGGCACATTCTTTTGCTTCATCACCTATCTTGGAGTTATTATTGCCGGAGTTAGAGGATTTTGTTCTTTCTACAGTAAAGTCTCCAAGAATCTTTTTAACAGACTCATTCTTAGAAGATGTACCGTATAGTAGATTTGCTACATCAGATACTATTGCACATATTACATAATCTCTACATATGGCATATATTTCTTCATCTGTCAGTTTAAGTCTTTTTCTTTTTATGTAATTACTTATCCAAACAGATTTTCTAAATATCATTTCATTTAAGCGGATTATAAAATCCTCAGAAAATGATACTTCGCTAGGGAAAGATAGCTCTATATCTCTTATTGATGCAAAAAATGGATTAAGATCAAAGTCAAAAATTACATTTGTAAGGGTAGCTTTTGTATCATCTTTAAACCCTATAGATATAGAATTTATAATCATTCTATTATTCATTCATCTTCCTCATATATTATTGTAACGTAAACTTTCCCACTTTTTACCATTAATGAATAGCTATCTACATCTACATATACCAAACTGTTAGAGTAAGTCTTGAAATCTGACATATTCAACTTAACAGTCGTTCTTGGAAGATTATATACATTATATAGCTGATCTTCTATACCTTCTTTTATTGTATTTTTAAATTCCTCAAACTCGCTATCAGAATATGAATCTTTTTTCTTTATGCCAGAATAGTATATCATCTTGCTTAAAACAGGTTCGGATCTTAATTTAAATTTTGACCCATTCATATGTTTTATGGAGTCGAGATAGTAATAGTAATTGCTTCGAGTATTTGATTCGTATGTAGACTTATCGTTTGTATAATTTCTAATGTACCCTCTTCTTGGCATAGCGGGAACAAGGTCTCTACTCAAATCAAGTTTTCTTGTTGAAAATATTCCAAATGTACCACTATCACCACCATCAGTTCTTAATCCTGCAAGAAGACAGTGTTTCGCATCACCTTTATATTTATAATCTAAACCCCAAAAAGTCTTATTACTTATGGTATAAATTTTTCTTCCAGTAGATGTCCCTAATAAATATTTCTCGAAGATTGTGCCTGCAAGATTATAGTCGTCATGTATATGCACATTGCTATCAGGGTTATATGTATATTCTGGACCCTTTATAAAAAACGCTTCTCTACCTGCCTCTTGTATTTTTTTATTTTCTAATTCTAATAATTTTTCTGCAGGAATGTCATCAGAATATGTTTCATATAATTTTATATACTCGTCTACATAATCATGCCTAAATGTTTTAGGTAGCAAGTCTTTTATATTGGAAGTCTCTGCATTGACATAATCTAAAGATGCAAATAATGTCTTTGTATTTATTTTTCCGTATAGATATAAGGAATTTTCATTTGCAACTATATCTGCATACACCTCGATATCATTATAATATCCGAAATGCATCCAAATTTCGCCAATTCTAATTTCACTACTAGGGATATCCAGCTGGTCGCATACAAATTGTAGATGCTTGTCTTTTGTCCACCCTTTAATATCAAAGTCTGATAGTATAGTAGTTCTTTTACTATATATTTTTCCTGATGGTGGGGCGTACATAAGCATAGTTGGTAAAACAGATCTCAATACAGATATCGTAAACTCCTCATTATCATATGAATATCTGACATTAATTTTACCATATTCTAATGATTCATCCGGATTACTACTTATTATTTTTATATCTGACGCAGGTATACCCTTTAAAGATGCAATAGAGTATTTTAAATAATCTTTTGTATCTATATCCCTACTTATATATTCTTCCATATTTTACCCTTTTAAGTAGTAGTAATAATCCATTACTCCATCTTTATCTGCAGTTAGTTCTTGAAATCTGCCTGTATTACCCGACTCTTTATCCAAACTATCTTTAAATTTTTGCCTAGTAAGATATCTTATATCAGCACTTATTACGGGAGATCCTCCAAATTTTGGAGTTATGCGCTTATAAACCTCTATATCTTGGTCCCCACCTCTTTCGCAGGACGCAGAGCTGTTTATACTATAAAAGATCTTATCAAAATTGGAATTTACAGTTCTTTCCCAATCTATATTAATCTTGTCGTAAGGTAATCCATATCTATTGAATATTTCCCTTTTTATCAGTTCCTTCTCCTCTTTTATTTGGTCAGCAGAAGGGGTTGTACCTGATGTAATTTTTGCAAAATATATCGGCTTTATTGGATTTCCATATACATACATTTTACCATAATTTGAATGCGAATAATATGTTTTACTTGATTCGTCAAAAATGAAGTTACTTCCAGAATTTGACTCTTCTTGCAATATTTTTGCAGTTCCGTATGCTCTTTCTTTTTGTCTTCCTTCGTTATCAATGTACTCCTCTCTTCTTTCAGGTTTAAAAACCTGGCCATATTTTATATTGAATAGGCCGCCATCAGTAAGACCAACTGTTACATAATCGTCAAAAAGAGTTGGAAGGTATCTTCTTGATTTTTTAAAATACTCATCTATTTCCTTTTTCTGGCTCTCATTAAATTTAGGAGGTTCATAGTCTGGTGGAGGAGGTGGGTCATACGGACTCCTGTTTGGATTTATATACGATAAATCATCTTCACTTATAAAGCTTGGCGGAGGAACTCTATAATCTGTAGGGAATATAAAATAACCTTCCCCCTCTATATTTGAAATATAATATTCCTTGCCATCATCGCCATTAAATATATTGGCGCCCTCATAATTCAAGTCTGAATATCCATGAACATATTTTACAGATTCAGATGTTCCGTCAACAAATTTGACCCTTTGTATGTGTAATCCAGGATCAAATTGTTTTATTTTATAGTAACCATTCCTATCTGTGATATCTTTATTTTTATTTTCAACCCATACCTTAGAGAAACCATTTTCAAGTTGTTTGAATTCCGTTATTTCATACTTGTTATTAACAGAATCTTGTATCTCACCAGTATGATATGCATCAATCATGAAGCCTATGAGTTCGTCATCTGTATTTCCGAACTCATAATTTGTAGAGTCGAAATCTGTTATATTCCCTTTTGGGAAGAATAATGGATTATTTGCGTGTCTATGTCCATCTGCTACATGAGTGCTTTTATCTATAACTATATCTCTATCATTTTTAACAGTAATTACTACTTCAGTTGAAAAATCAAATGGTGAACCCAATTTCTTTTCAAAATTTTCATCATTAATTGTGTATATAGGAGGAATATACCATGATTTAACAGTAAACTTGTCTTTGATGGTTTTAGCATTGTCGTTAACTGCTTTAAATGTTACAGATGTATTGCCTTCATACTTATTACTGTAGTCTATAGATTCAACTACTATTTCATCACTAGGGATATTAACTCTATCCGCGACCTGTTGTTTTAATTTGGTATTAATGGATTTATCATTGAATGCTGTACTGAAGTCTCCATTATCTCCATCCATGTAATTCAAAACCCAGTCGTTTTGAGACTCGCCCTCGACAGCACCCACTTCTGTTAGTGATACCCTATTATAATAGGCGACCACTCTATTTGTGTGGCCGCCTTTAGTAATCTCAACATCAACAGCGGTATTTCTGTCTTTTTCAGAAACCTCTCTAATAGTAGATTCATCGATTCTTATATCTCCCTTTTGGAGGCCAGTTGTATCAACTATAAGCTCTAACAGATTTTCGATACCTGTTACTTTCTTATCAATTAAAATATCGCCGTTTGGTGCCTTAATCATTTTATCACTCTAATTTTCTTCTTGTGCTGGAACTTCTTCGTCACGTTTCGGTTTCCTTGCTCTCTCGATTATATCTATGAGTTTTTTCTCATTTAGATATCCAGAAGGAATACGTCTAAATCCATTAGCTATAAATTCTAATTCTTGAGCTGTATCTTCGTATATCTTATTAACATTGTGTCTAATAGTAATATTAGGAATATAACAAGATACTTTACCAGATTTAATTTTAATAACTCTATTAAGACAGCATTCACCGTTATTTCTGATTTTAATATTCCATAATTGAGAATCAGATGGAACAATAGAAGATTTACCTATATGTATAGATTCGTCTCTTATATCTATGCGCTTGTATAATAAGTTGGCAAATATATTATGGTCATATACATTATCTGATACAAATATATTGCCCGACTCAATTCTTCTTGTATCAACTTTCTCGGTATTGTATCTATATATAGATAAAGAAATATATGGTATTAAATCTGATATATCTACATTTACTCTTGATAGTATATTTGATATGTTTATTACATATTTTGAATTTTCTATAGCTATCGGTGCGGTGGTAGAATCTGTAGTGAAGCAGTAATTAATAAATAGCGGCGGCATATTTAAGAATACACGTATTTTATCTTTTGATGTATCCAATTTTAATATGCTCGGATCTATTATTATTTTACCTCCAGATGCATCAACAGTATAACCCTCATTTATATTTAACAGATAAGAGTCATCGTTTCTATATTCGCTTACGAATTTATATTTAGCATCTTTTACATGTGTAGAGTTATAACTACCTATATATTTGAATTCAGACTTTTTAGTCTTCTGATAACTGTAATAATCATAATATTTGAAGCGATATACTTTACCATTTACATTATTATTTTTGTATCCTGATTTAAGTTTTACTGTACGTTTGACATATCCTAGCTTAACTTTAAATAGGCTTCTAAATGTTAAAGTATGTCCTCTTTTGCTTGCAACACTGAAGTTATATCTAGATTTATATCTTATTCTTCTTTCTGTTAAAGAATAAGAAGTATATTCTGACAAGAATGACATCGTACGCAAGTTGCGTTTTTTATTTATATAATATATGTCACTAAACTTATATACAGTTTCGCTAAGCTTTATTCTATACTGTGTTTTAAATATTTTTTCTTTTACAGTATTGGTTTTATTGTTGTATGAGCTCCTAAAGGTTCTAACTCTGTAATTATCAAAAACAACCTTTAAATTAAGCGAAAGAGACGGGTACCTTAGTGAACTTTTTTCATTATTCTCAAGCTTCAAATACATCTGTTTTGCCCCCGATTGGTCTAAAGTTTATACTTATACCAAACATATCAGCTATTTGACTTAGCCCTCCATCATACCTAGATGAAGATGGGTTAAAGTTTGTTATATAAGACATATATGAATCTTTTAATTTATCACCTATAAAGTCATCTTCAGTATATGGATTATATTGTATGCCAATTATAAAAACCATAAAAGAACCTTTAGCAAACTTATCTTTTATAATTGATGATCCACAAAATGTAACAGAGGTATCTGCAAATGTACCCGCAGCTATTGGATTTGAAACTCCATACTCAGACATTGATGTTATACTATTGACGAATAGACTATATAAGTTCTTATTATTATTCAATAATGTCGGAATAGTTTTTGTGTCTACCCCTTCAAATAATGGAAGCTTCGGGTTAGAATTTTTTTCATCTGCTATCCCTGAAAATGGGTCTATATAATTCCAGGGGCTAAGAGATATCATAGCCGACGCTTTAGATATATTAGATATTTTAATATCTTTAATACTTTTTAATTCTTCATTTTTAGTATCTGGATTATAAACATTCCTACTCTTATCTGGAACGAATATATCTACGTAATAAGAACTTCCTTCTTTATATACATCATTTATATATATAAAAAATTCTGTAGGAAGTTTAATTCTTGGCAATTTATCATATTTTAGTCCAGATAGCTGTAGGTTGGCATTTATTTCAACGCCAGGTATAGGAGTTAATACGTCTTCCTCATTACCATCGCAGTGTAATGTTGAGGCAACAGCAAATGATTTATAACCTATAGTATATTTTATAGCTTTTATAATATTATTATTATAATTATAATAATGAGCACCACCAACTGAAACGCCGGTAATTTTCTTCTTATAGCCTAAAAATGTTACACCATTAAATGTTTTTGTCTTTTTTAGATCCTCAGAAAAGTCTTGATCAAGCTCAACCGTATTATATGCATTTACATCTATTTGTATACCTGTTGGAGCATTTTCTCCGTAATTTAGATTCCTTGATATCATTACAGGTATCATTACTGTTCTATTTGATGTAGCTCCATCAAGTACCTTTTTGTTCCTTTTCTCTTTACTAACCATTCCGCCAGCGCCAATTTCGCTACTATAAGTAGTCATTGCAAATTTTCGCAATAATAATGTTAACACTGTAGAAGTAATTCCAACATTTGTTTCGGAATTATAATATTCAAGTTCTTGAGGATTAGACGCCTTTATTGCCGGAGACATAAACTTATATCTAAAAAGTCTATTAGTTACTTCGTTTGCAAAGTATGATTGTCCGGATATATCTATATCTATGCCATCAGATATAGATTCTTCAGAGTCATAACTCTTATACGTTCTGCTAAATTTAAATTTTTTAAATCCACACTCATCAGGATATCTAGGGGAATTAAAGTTATCAAATAGCCCAGATATCATACTTGATATAACTTTACCTAACTCATCCCTACCGGTTGATGATTCCCACTGTGCTAATCCATTTGCAGTTGCCCATGAATTTTCGACTCTATTTTCAAATTGGTCTAGAAGACTAGATGGCAGAAAAACATCAAAATAATCCATCACTGATTCTCTAGTGCTTCCAGAACTTCCGTACTCTATTTCTGCCATCTTTTACCCTTTTATATTAATCTGAACCTATAATATTTAACTCAAACGCCTCTCTAATTTCACCAGCACCTGATACATTTTCTGCTGTACGTTTAACCCAGATAGCGTATCTATCGCCTGCATCAAGTGTATCTAGTCTTAGAGGATTCTCTTTGGTGTATTTTTCAAATGATATTCCATCTGGAGGAGTTGTCTCTGAAGCCGCAATATTTGCGTCTGTGTTTTTAGTATCAACTTTTGCTAATGTGAATTTAGCATATGTTACACCACCGATATATATTTTCGTTCCCAAGAATGGGCCTTTATTTGGTCCAGTTGGGTTATTGTAAATATATAAACATCGGTAATCTGAAGCATTAGATGCATTGTCAGCCTGACTTACATCATCCCATATGTCATTTAGTTTAAATGAATTTTCTGTTATTACATGAGATATTGATCCAGATTCGGCCATTTTACCACCAATAGAGTCTTTGATATTCGCAACTGCTTTATTGGTAGCACTACCGGTAGAAAGTCTTAGTTCGATATTTGCCATTTATTCTCTCTTAGTTCCGTCGTATGTGGTTATAGAAATATATGCGCCGCCATTACTTTCAATGAATTTTATTAATGACTCATTTGGGTAGTAACGTATTTTTCCATAATCCTCTGTTTTTACACCTTTGTATTCTAGGAATGTATGTGAGAATTCTGGGAATTCTCGACCTATTGTTTTTAAATCATTACAATTAGTGTGATGATACCATAATCCGTATTTTAATATATTAGCATACTGAGGAGCTATATATCTTTCTACATCATCGGATGTGGAGTCTCTAAATAAAAGAGTTTCTTTATCGTTATGATATATTTCTATTGAATATTGAAATCCTCCACTAGATTTAAAGTTTCTTTGGACATCAAAATCTATATAGTCCATCTCATATATAAACATTGAGAAGTGAGGATGTGAAACTTTATCTATTACATCATATGCTAGTATATTATATGATGGTGGATATATTATAAGTTTAAATGTTGATAATGGTATAGGATTATTTTGTTTGATAAGCTTTGTCAGCTTTGTAAGATTTACTCTTACTTTTGAATTGCATACATAAGCCCCTGGCTTATATACTTTTTTAGACATTATTCTTTTGAGATCAAGTCCATCGTAAATTCTAGTCCACGATTGACATTGTTCGCTCATAGACTTCCATCTTATTTGAGCACCTGCTTCAAGATATTGAGGATGTCTTATGTTAAGATCTTTTTCATAGAATTCTTTTGGTCTACTTGATTCATCAACAAGTCTTGTTGTCCCAAAGTAAAATTCTACTGGAGAATCTTCTGTAGCCTTTGGCTTAGGTATTCCAGTTAACATTGGAGCGGTTTTACTCATATCAGAATTGAAATTATCAGAACCTTTTTCTATGAATTGTATATCATATGCTAAGTTACATCTAAATATATTTCTTGGCGTATTCGGCATTAAATGGAATTCACCAATATGTATATCTATATAATCATTTTCGTACTTATCTTTTTTTATTTGATCTTTGAATGAGTATGAAACTTCACCATCTGATTGTATATTGGCATGGATAGTTATAGCACAACCATTTATTGTAGATGAATTATATGAGTATCCATTTGACGACCTTAATGCATACATCTTTTCAATGTATGCTGGTTCTGTTTTCCATCTATCTATAATAGATGCAAATGACCCATCAAATAATTCTCTATCGTTTATTATCTCATGCATGCCATATGTAGAACCTAGAGCTTCAAAGTATTTAAAGGTATGAAATGGTTCTCTATACAAGAATGTTGTTCTCTCTACAGTCTCATATTTTGTTTTGCCATTATCCTTTTTTACTTGTTCTCGTATAAGCTCTTTTTTAATGGCTCTTGGAGGACCTTCGAATCCTTCAAATGTAGAATGCACAGATGGTATAGCAAATGTTCCAAGAGTATTGTATACAAGTGTAGCACCAGTTTTAAACTCTGGATCTCTCACAAGATAATTATCTCCTGCAAGTTTCTTATAATCTACTAACTCTGTCATTCTTTCCACCTACGTATTACATCTGGTGCACTAGGGTCAACGTTTTGTATTAATTCTATTTGTAATACTTTGCCGGCCCTTATTATAGAGAATTCTAGTATATATTTGGGCAATTCGTACAATCCCATCATTGATAGATGATAATTGTCAAATGCTTCCATAAACTCAACATCAAATGAGTTTATATCTGTAGTGTTCTTATCTATCTCTTTGTCGAACACTATTAATGCTTTAGATGGTTGTCGAACTTCAAGTCTGTATAAAGCAGAGCTTTTAGTTGTTCCATCTGCTGTTGTAGTTGTAGCTGCGCCTGAACCATTTAAGCCATTATAGAATTCTTTTAGATCAGATTCTCCTATTCTACCAGATGTAGATTTAGGAGTTTTATCTTCTAACGGACTTGCGGTACCAGTACCAAATTCAAGTTTAAAATCTTTATCAAGTATTTGAGATGCTGTAACAGTTATGGATATTTCATCCCCTATATGAGGAACAAATCCATCTTTAAATGATATATCTACACCTCTTATATTTATATCACTAGGGACTGTTATTAGTTTTGAGTTTTCTACTAATTGTCCGTCTATAGATACACTGGCTACGAATATCTTATTTGCGTCGTTAAGGAATCCTGATGAAGCCTTTATTAAAACATCCTTGTCGTTGACAGAACTTGATATAAGATTGGCATCATTGCCATTTATTTGATGAACATTAGATATACTCATTAATCCAGAGTCAATATAAAGGGCGTATTTTGAATTATCCTGTAATGCCTCTTTAGGGATAATTGTTATTACGCCATCTTTATATTCTATATCTATTTCCTCTGTTCTGAATTCATCAATTCTAAACATATCACTATATGATCTTGCATAGTGATTTAGCCCATCTTTATTATGAATTCTTTTCAGAGTTATATGTTCATTAAGCGCATATGGAAAGTAACTGCCAGATAATTTAAGTTTTATCGCGCCCTTTAATGGCATAAATTTTAATTCTTCTTCGGAATTTAATACTTTTAATATATTATCTGACATAATTATATTACTCTTCTGATACTACTTCTTCTTGTTTTTCTTCTTGAGCTTGTTCTTCTACATGAGCATCAAGAGCAGCTAATTGTTCTTCGATTAGAGCAACAACTGTTTTACGGTTTTTAGATTCAACTTCTGCATTTAGAGCATACTCTAAAGCCTCTTTAGTTTGATATGGAGAGTTTTTCAGAGAAACAAGTGCTTGTGCGCCGGAAGCATTGATAACTTTATCAGCAACAAATGTTTCCATATCAGATTTCAATTGTTTTCTTTCCAGAATTTCAGCAGTGGTTGTTACATTACCATTTTCATCAACAACCTCGGCATCAACAACCTCTACAGATGTTTCATTTTGAAGATGGAATACTTTGTCAGTTTCGCCATCAGAAACTTGAGCACGAAGTTCCAGAGCAATATTCATGATATCATCTGCATTTGCAGTAGACTCTAAAGTGCCAGAACGAATGTAGTGAGAGATAATCTCAAGGTCAGCAATATTCAATTTATCAGAATCGAGAACTTTTTCTTGTCCTCTTATCATAGAGAATTTTTCACCAAATAAGAATGATGAACCAACTAGTTTAATTTTTATTTGCATATATTTTTAATCCAATAAAAAGGGAGGTAGGGAGTAGACCCTACCTCCCAATTAGTCAATAAACACTTATGGGTTTATATTAGCCTTTACGTTGAATACGTGGGATATTGCTAACAATTGCTTGTGGAGGCAGAACAATTTCGTTAGGCTCGATGCTTACGTTGCGAGCAACAGAAATAGCTTGACCTTCGTTGAAGATTGCAATACCATAGCGTTCGCGGATTTTAACCTTTTTGATGTCTCTTGCTGGGTCATCCCATTCGTCCATAGTAGGATTCTCGATAACGCACAGAGCACCAAGTTCTTTAGTATCGATCATGATAATGTCAGTAGTTTTAGCTACTGGGTCGAAGCGTACATGTGGAGATGCGATAATACGCAGACCGGCAGTTCCAGGGAAGTATGATGGGAGTTTGAATGTGCTTTCTTGAGTACCAACACGCTCGTTAGCGGTAGGATTGAAAGCAGTGTCGCCAGACATACGTGTAGCATTACGCCAAGCTTCAGGGATAAATTTACCTTGACCAATGTTAGAATTAGGCATTGTGCTGAACCATTCGTTCAGACCACCACCTTGCAATGCATATTCGCGCAGAACTGGATCTTTAGCAAATGTAGCCCAAGCCAATGGGTGGCACAGAATTACGTCAGGAGTAAATCCACGTTCCAGAGTTGAGGCATACATATCATACATGTCATCAGCGGTGAATGAACCATTACCAGCACCAGACAGGTCACGACCAGTTGTACGACCGATCAGAGATTGATCAGGGTTCAGGTTGTCGAATACAACAACACCGGCGTTATTAATTACGTTGAAGATGTTTTCTTCACGGGCACGAGCCATAGCTTTACCCAATTCGCGCAGAGTGTAACCAACAACATCCCATTGGTTGTTATTCAGCATTTCTTCAGTAATGCGGACAGCCAAACCGTATTTACCGATAATGGCACTTACTTGTCCACCACCGTTAGTGGTGCTGAATTCTGGATATTCTTGGCCTTCCGCCATAGAGATATCACCAACATCGATTGCGCCTAGTGTACGGAATTTAACTTCGGTAACATATGGGCCATTAAATTCGATACGTTGTAGCAATGATTGACCGATCAGGTTAGGCTCAATGCCTTCCAAAACGACTTCCTCAATAACACGCTTCATGATTGTAGCGATGTTAGGAGTTGCCAAAGTATCTTTAATTGACATCACTTCGCCAGTGATATCACGACCGTTGTTTTTAAACAGAGAGTGCAAGGTCTGTAGTTCGTCTCTGATATTCAGTTTATCTTCTGTTGTAGACATATTATGTATTTTCCTAATTTACTTTTTACTATCTTATCTATTTATAAGGTTAATACGAACTAAGCCATAGCCACCAGAATATGATAATTTGTGACCAACACCATCAGTCGCACTACCAGGCATCTTATTCAATTCGCCACCACCATTAGCTGATGTGCGAACATATTTCAACATGCTATTTGCACGAGGTTTAACAACTTGTAATACTTGACCAAGGACTTTGTCGCCTGTTTTCTCTGTAGTAACGATCAAGTTAGAGTTTTTGTCGAATGTAACGAAATCACCAGGTTTAACTGTTGTGAAGTCAGCGATTGTACCAGTGCCAGCCATAGGGCCTTTGGCAGCAATGAATGCAGCAATACCAGCCATAGGGGCTTTGGCGTAAACATCATCGCTTTCAACAATAGGCAATTCAATTACATAGTCAGTAGTGAATGTTACACGGTTTTGATAATTCAAGTTTTGGAAGTTCAGATCCAATGGATTAATACCATCACCGCCTGGGTTGCGCAGATAGTCGAAGAATGCAACACCAACTGGTGCAGAGACAGTAATGCCAGCAGCTTTCATTTTATCAGCAACTTTTTCGCCAGCTACAACAGCTTTGCCATCTGGACCAATAACGCCTTCTTGTACATCAACTACAGTATAAGTAGCTTCAGAATCTAGGATACCAGCTGGAACCAAGTAACCATTGCTATCAAATGCAACAACTTTACCAGTTGATACAACTACATGGGTGTATACTTCTTCGCCCTTGCCACGAACAAATGGCAGGTAAGGGGCAGGCATAAACTGACCTGCAGGGTGCATACCCTCAGAGAACATCACCGCTGGGGTCTGCCAGTCACCTTTATTGTAGTGTTTTGTGTTTTGTTTTTTATTAATAGAATATGGTGAAAACATATTTTAAAACTCCGCTATTAGTAGCTATTATGCATTAATTTTTGCATTGCGTTTAAATTGTAAAGCTTTTGTTAGGCCCTGCTCTTTAAGAACTCGTTTGTATTCTGCTTCAAGTTCTTTTTTATCCTTAAAGACTAAATTCTGTTCGTCTTTAATTTGGTGTTCAGCTTCGCCTTTTTCTTTACCAGTATCTGTTTGCCCTTCGCCATCAACGGAGTCTGTAATTGTCAGCCCATCTTTAGGAAGAGTATTTTTCTCTTGAGAGTCTTCTACTTTAGTACCCTCTGCATCTTTAACATCTGTATTCTCTTTTATTTCTTTTTGTTGAGAATCTTTGATGTCTTGTAATTTATCCATCAGAGAATCAATTGATCTTTCTTTCAATCTCTCTATTTTATCAGAGTCTTCAATTTTATCAAGAGCTGAAATTTGAGAAATTAATGAATCACGAAGTTGTGTTTCAAGTTCAATTACTTTGCTTGAAAGAATTTGATTTTCTTTTGCCAATGCTTTTGTTCTTGCACTTTGATATGAGCTAGCTTTGATACCAAGAGAGTCTTGAATTTTAGCAACCACTAGGTCAGCTAATGCGCTAGTGTCGATACTGTCTTTAACAACTACTTTTGGCTCTTCAGTTACTTTAGCTCCCTCAATTACAGAGACGTAATCTGTTACACCAAGCTCAGACAGTTTTTCATCTATAAGCTGCAAGATACTTTGTTTATCTTCTGAATCTTCAATTTTTGTAATGAAGAAATCTTTAGCCAATGATGCGCTTAAAGCATCAGAAATCGGGAATGACTGTTCTTCGATAAAGATATAATTTGATTTATCTTTGATATCTGTAGGACATACAAAGTCTTTGATCCCTAATTCCTTAGCGTGGTCTACAAGGATGTCATTTGATTTATCAAGTTCGTCCAGTTTTACCATTGTTGTATTGCCTTGTGTTAATGTTTCAAAATCTAATATTGATAAATACGATCTATGCTCTTCGGCGTCTCGTATTAATGTTGATACTGCTTTTTTATCTGCAGGGACATCTACATATGATACATGTTCAAAAACCATATCTCCACCGATGTAGAAGCATGGCTCGCCATTGTACTTGGCTCCCCTCATATGCCTGTGGCCATTTTTAACACTTTCACCACAAATAGAACATATAGCAGATTTAGCATTACCGCCAACAGATACAGAAACATATTTGTTGTCTAATATCTTATTAATAGCGTCTGGATCTGTAATCTTTGCTATAAGCTCAACATGACCCAACCCCTTATAATCACTCTTTCTGTAATTAGGGCTTTTTATAAAATCTTTTATTTCTTTGATGGAATTCTTGCTAACAGGATTAAGAAGTTTTTCCGGAGCATCACTATAGGATATATAATTAGCTTCAATTACACGGCCAAGAGTTTCCGAATCATCTAAATGATCTCTTGTAACTCTTTTAGCATATGGACGTATAAAACTCTTAGCGCCGCTGCTCATTCCATATGGAGAATAATACCAGTAGTTCCCATTTACTTTACCGGAATGTGTTGCCTCCATTTTAACGGTGACACTTTTCAACTTCCCGGATTTTAGAGAGTCTTGAATTTTTACTTCTAGATCTCTATCTATATCTACTATAGTTGGGATACCTAACTTTTCTGAAAACTGATTCAAACTAAGTCCCCTAATGTAATATACGTGTCAAATAGGATATTGTCAATATCCTTTATTGTATTTTCGCTATCTCTTAACTCTGATATTTCTAATGCTGCAAGAGAACTTATATCATCTATTATATTATCTGAAAATATATTCGTCTTGTCAATGCTGCATTTTAAATAATTTGATATTGTTTGAGAAGTTATGTTAATATCGTTTCTGGATTTAACAATACTATCTAACAATTCTATTGGGGAGCATAATTCTAAAGAATCAGTATATTGGTTAGATGGAGATACTTTTGACTTAGTAGCGGATTTACTTCCATCACTCTTTGTAGAGTTTCCGGAACTATTCGTTTCCTTTGCAGAAGCTGCTGCTGTTTTAGCAGATATTCTAGTAGACTCTGCTGAAGCCTTATTTAAGTCAACCTCTGTAGGAGGCAGTATATATTCTTTTTCTTTACCAATATTTTTTATTTGCTCTTCAGATAGCTCTCTATATCCATTCTCTTTTCTTGCTTCATTGAATGTCAATAGTCCACTATTAAACATATTTAATATGTGTGATTCTGATTTTATTTGTGAATCTTGATCAACATTATTGAATTCAAATGATACAAGGTCTTCGTCAGATATTTCATATTCGGCAGCGTACATTCCAGATTCTACAAGAAGCGGCTTAAAGAATCTTTGTGTAATAAAGTCTGCAATTACATGTTGCATATTTATTACTGCTTCTTTTAATGTCTGTGATACTATCTGTCCTGTTGCTTTGCCAGATGAATCACCTATACCCATATCTAGGTCTGAAACACCAAGTCCAAGCATTACTCTATCTTTGAAATATTCTAGGTATGTCTCAACACGAAGAGCTAATGATTCTGCACCTATAGCCTTTATCTCAACTCTTTCGTTTGTAGTTACACCACCGTAATCGTCCAAATCAGACATAACACTAGTCATAGAAGCCACTTCATCTTCGCCGTTACTTAATATAGTTGCAGGTTTAGACTCTGTACCAACTTTGACGTGGATAAGTGGGAACAGGGACTTATATATTAATGTTTCTACTGATTCTTCGATTCTTCTCAATGCCATTATGTCGTCTTTTACAGACTCTAATGGCGGCGTACCCATAGTAAACCCTGTACGTTTATTATAGGTTAGGTGAGCAATCTTTTCAGGTTTAAAGATCCTAAAGTTGTTAGAATCTATATATTGCCTATATACAGATATTTCACCATTTGGCTTTATCTTCCGCTGCATTGACTCAGTTGGAAGATTGAACCATCCAGCTATAGGTTCAATTTCGTTACCATCTATAGATACAGTTTTACCATTGGATTTGTCTTTATCTCTAACAAGGACGACGTATGCATTATGAAACATAATAAGGTTATTTGTCAATTCCTCAACAAATGACTTAAATGTAACACCTGATACATATTCTATCTCGCGCAATCTTTGCTTGATATATTCTATGTTTGCATCGTTATTTGATTTAAAGAAATATCCGTTTTTAAATATAAGAGCACGTTTTCTTTCAAATGCCCTAGCAACAATTGCTTCTGTATCTATTATTCTAGAATATTCAAAGAGGTCATATTCATGACCTCTGTATCCAGATTCATCATTCCTATAATATCTTCTAGACCCAAAATATGAATATCCTGGAGTATCTAGTCTTCTTTTAGGAATCTTATTAGCAGTCTTTACAGCATTGGAAAATATTTTTCTATCACCAATAGGTAGATAATTAGTCTCCATTATGATGTGAGCGTCTAATGCGTCCATTAAATATCTCCGCCAAGGTTGTTTAATATATTGCTTAACTCTTCATCACTAGCACAATCTAACATATTGATGCCGAGGTTTTTACCTGGGGACAATGTTGCAACGATATTACGAACAGATTCACTTTCTTGTCTAGGAGTTATATCTTCTGTGCCGTTTGTAGTTATAGCAGTTGTTGTACCATCAGGATTTGTAACGGTATTTGAAGTAGGAAGACTTGGAGTCTTCTTATTTATAAGCTTGTTAATATAGTCATCATTTACAAAGATTATATCAGCTTCTGTTTTAGGATTTTTAACTGTGCCGTCATATTTGTTTATTAATGATATGATGTTTTTGATATGATCTGGCAAATCCCATCCATCATCATCACGTATAGGCACTATCATTTTGTCATCTGGCGGCGTAGTGAACTTATCTTCAGGAGTTATTGTTATTGTCCATCCGCCATTATCTAACCCAGGTATATTGTCAGTAGGTATGCCGTGGTCAACTATCTCTTTTATTATATTAGGGATTTTTACAGAATTTGTAAAGTCCTCAAGATTACATGAGTAAAATGATAAGTTGTTCGGATTAGAATCTTTATTCTTATTGTCTTTGTCAACTATAAATGCAGTAGGGTTACCTTTGTCATCTGTCAGGATTTCAACATCACTTTCTATTGTTTCTGCAATTATAGATCCTATGTTCTCAACAGAAAGATTTCCGGCTATATCGCTTACGTCATTGTCGTTTAAAGCATTGCTTCCATCTACAGGAGTGTTACATAGTTTTTCATATGCACTCTTACCAGCCTTAAATCTTATTATATATCTTAGCAGATTAGCTAATGCCATCAATTCTGATATATTGGACAAATAATTAGATATTGATATACCAGACCTAGATGGTTCACATGAATAATGATTTAGCAATGCTGCCAATTCAGCTATGCTGTTATTCAATGACTCAACACTCTTATTAATTGTATTCTTGAGTGGAGCAAATGTTTCTTCTGCATACGATTGAATAGAGGATGTAGCAGTATTAGAAAGATTATTCACCCTTGAAGAATAAGCGTCTCTAATTGTAGCAGTTTGTTTCTTAAGATTCGTATCATATGCGCCATTAAGAAACTCTTCACTTACACCAAGTTTTTTAAGATCTTCAGATGAAGACTGTCTTATATTTTCTGGTGTTGGCAACTGATTTATTATGGAATCTATTGCATCCAGTATGCACAATACAGGAGTTAGCGCGAATCTTGCTAGTATAGCTATATTTTTTACTAAAGCCTCTATTATAGCAGACAATATACCATTTATGAAAGCTGCTATAGTTATTCTTGGTAGATTAATGTTAGACATTAATTTAACTATTGCCGCTAGTATTAAAGATAAAAGCTTTAAAAGATCAGGTATGCATAGGTATGAAAAGAAATATGAGTATTGGCATATGTTAGATTTTTTATATTTAAACATATGTTCAAATTGACTAAGTGCTGACTGTATATCAGCTATAAGTCTGTCAAATATACCAGAAAAGTCAAACTTAGGTTTAGGAATAGAACAGTTAAAACAATCGTTACTAACTTTTCTTATAGCAGATGCAACTGCAGCATTTGTTATGCCATTTTCAGTTGTGTTACCACTGTCATTTTGATCATTTTGGTTTTCATCTTGTCTACTATTTTTGGAATCATCATCTATTAAAGATGCTGAATTCACTGCACTATCTATATAATCTGTTATCTGATTATGTAAATTGTCTAACTCTATATATAAAGATGCTGGAACCTGAATTAAGCATCCATTTTCTTGCAAAGCTTTTGCAAAGTGGTCAACAATTTGTTGTGCATATGCAGTAGCGTATGCTGTGTTGTCCGTAGAGGACACTTTTCTTTCTAATTCCATAAAATTCCTTATACTACATTAGGTGTTAGGTATGGCGGTATTGTAGGTGTTGCCGCCTGAGGATTAATTATAGATCTTCTTGCTCTTGGCGTAGCATCACCTATAGTTCCTGATCCTACAACTATTGTATTAACTAAATTCGTTGTTGCTCCAGATGTATTTGAGTATTGATTTGGAATTGTCCCAGTTTGCCAATTAACACCAGATGGTTCTTCTGGAACTTGAGTCTGAAGCATATCATTTGGCATAGTAGACCGTTGTGCTTCCACTAGGGTAGTTAGAGGAACAGGCCCGGTTGGTCCATATGCATGAGGATGAAAGTGTGGAGGAATAGTATGCACATGCTGTGGTATTGTATGTGTATGAGGTGTAATACCATGAGTATGTTTGGCTAATGCTGCGCCCTGCTTAGTAAGCTTTTCCTCTATTGATGACATCCATTTTGTCAGGTTTTCCATGAAAGTTGTAAAGTCTTGATGATTTACAAAATCTTCTGCCATAAATGGATATATTCTCATATACAACTCTGCTCTATGTTGAGCAGTTATACTGTTCTGAGTTAAATCTGTAAATAATGTAGCATCTGTCATTTTATTAGTTCAGAGGCTTTAGCTGCCCCAGCCTTATAAACAACCCTCATGCATTGTGTTACCATTTCGAAGGTTATATATGCCTTACCATCTACTACCTTATCACTACCGAATAATGACACTATTGCTGTTATTATTTCAGGATTCTTTTCTTGTGATACAGCAACTCTTAAATCTTTTAATTTCTCGAATAACGAGGACTTAGCGTTAACTAAGTCCTCTATTATTTTCATTACATCTGATAGTTCTACTTGATTAGAGCTCATATGAAACCTCAAGAGGAAGGTTGTTTATAGAACCTATATCTGATTTTGCTTTTACATGTACAAAGAACGGTATTAATGAGTATGGTTGTAATGGTCCATTTATATTTATACTATTATAATTCGGAACATCATCAAACTCATAGTGCGATGGTGTTACTGCACCAGGAAGCAATTTGATATCAAATCTACTACTTAAAGTTTCAGATTCTATAGGCTTAATGCTAACTTTTGATAGCGATTTAGATGAAACTGCAATCATCAGTTTGTGTACTATTGGGCCATATGAATTGCTACTTAGAATATAGCTAGAACCAATCTCTTTTATAGTCTCATCAATTGGATCAAAATAGCATATGCCAACATCCGATTGTACTGTCTCGCTTGTAACTGTTATATTGTTAGCATCCATACTTAATTTTATTCCTATCTATATGTTTTACTCATATTCGATCTATAATCCTTGAATTTACCATATGCACTACTTCTTGTAATAAGTTTTCCAGCTCTACCAGAGCTTGGTTTAACTAATCCAGACCTTCCATAAAGTCTTTTAGCATCTCTGGATAATTCATCAGTTGTTTTTCTTTTCTCTATAGTAGTTTGACTATTATAACCCTTATACGTTTGTTTTTCAAAAGGCAAAATTGTGTACTCTGAATATCGTCTAGTGTCAAGGATTGACTCGTATTTCATGTGCAGTCCACATACAGCTATCATAAATGCGTCTAGGTCATGATCGCCAACCTCAGGATTTTTGGCTTCATATATCTCTCTGCCAGAAGCGTTTCTTGTTTTTACAACATAACCCTTCATTTGCTCAACAATAGGCTCAGCTAGTTTATTGTTTAGTGAGATGAGACCTTTTTCAAGCATCCTTTTTACTGTTTCTACCATAAAGTTTTTATAGTATTTTTTACGTATTTCTCCTGTAACTACGTCTACAAGATCCAATGTAGAAGAGAAGTTTACTGGCTGTACATTTGCCAATCTTAGGTCTGGATGATCTTTTGGCAATTTACCATATGCATCTAATGCAACCAGTTTAAGTTGTTGTACGTTTGCCTCACCAAATCCTTCATCTACGAATATGAAGTCTGGGATGTATTGCCTATTTAACTCTTTTATTTTTTCTACTGCTGCTACCTGAGTCCATCCCTCTTTCCTAACATTGTCCATTGAGCATACAAAAACCTTATCTTCCTTTTTAGAGTATGCAACTATACATATGCGCGTACCAACTTTATCGGCGTTCCAGTCACATCCAAGTATAAGGATATAGTCTTGCCTATTCATAAGTACATCTGCTATAGGTGCATCAAGTTTTATTTCTTCCGCCCTTGTTATGAATTCAGTTTGGAATACTGCATTGTCAGCAACACCATACTCCGCCTGAATCTCTTGGATGTAACCCATTACAGAGGTTGAAGACCTTAGGTCTTTATCCATTTCATCGCTGTAGTGAGGAATAACGAATGATGGGAAATGGAACTCTTTGTACTCTTTAGAATTTGATAACTTAAATAGAATGTTCTCACCCATTGGTGTAGATGTACATGTAAACTCTGTATCCTTTTTATCCATAAGAATTGCGATTACAGAGTCGAATGCAGCCTTAGTTAAGAAGTCTGCTTCGTCTATTATTAGCCAGTTAGCACCTTGACCACGAATTGAGCCACCATCATTACCAGCAGTAAATGCTTTTAGTGTAGAACCGTTTTTTAACGTTATCTTTTGATATGGTGATGCAACAGATTGAGATACTAAAGAACTCCATGATCCAATTTCTGGATTTATTTTTCTTAATAGTTTTCTAACTGTGTCTGTTATCTCTTTTGCTTGTGATTCAAATGGGGTCACTACAAGGATTTGGTAGTTTTCATTCTTAACTAATCTATCAACAATATCTATTGCTAGTCCAAATGTTTTACCGGCGCGTCGTCCGCATCGAATAGTTTTCTTCTTAGCGGAACATACAACCATCATTTCCTGATGCCATCTTCTTGCAAACAGTCTTTTATCTGGGTCTTCCTGATCTATATCTATATTGGCGTCTGCCCAAGCATACGGATTCTTTGTTTGCTCTATTTTACCAAGCTCTTCGTCTGAGAAGTTAGCTTTTAATTCATCAGGCATTTTACCTATTATAGTTTTAGGACCGCTACATTCTATTGTTATAGCCCCATACTTTTTGATTTGGTTCATCTGACAGATTCTACACATCTCTTTTGGATCAGTATTATAATTCTTTTTCTTCAGATAATCTTTCCAGTATGTTTCGTAAAGACCTAATATACTGCTAGCAACCTTATCGTCTGGAACATCTATTTCAGGACTATTAATTTTACTTTCATCAACTATTGGTATTACACCCATTAGTATATTCCTTTTAATATAGAAGCCTCATTACCCATTATATATGCTTTGTCATTTAGGGAGGATTTACTTAATGCGGCCATAGCTTTTTGTCTGCTTGTTAGAAGATGATTTGTATTTACGGATATATCGCCAGTCATATCATTTCTATACAAAGCATTCTTTACTCTATTGATTGAGTTATTCTGGTCTGCAGCCGTTTTAAACAGGTCTACAGCGGCGTCTACAGCCATTGTAGCTCCTAACCCTGCTGCTAGTCCGCCAACAGTTCCTACGGCCATCTTGAGGCCTCCACGGGCCTTGCTGAGCATTCCTAATGTCTGACCCTGTTTTGAGAACTTAGGAACTAATGATGTTGCAGCATGTGTTAGCTCTTTACCAACCCTAAATCCATAAGTGCCGGCTGCTAATGATAGTGCCATTCCAGCAACACTAGTAACAGCATTATCTGTAAGTGTTGATTCTTTATCCCCAGTTAAATATGGTAATGCCTCTGAACCAGCAAATACTGCTCCAACAAGAGGTGCAAATCCTGCAAATGCTTTATCCAGAACTCTCACACTTTTTGATGCCATAATTTTCTTTTGGTGTGCGGTTGCTAAACCTATTGAGTTCATCAGGTCATCTTTTAGTCCTGCACCAGATGCAAATGCTGCTGCTCTATTAAGGTGTGTTCCCACACCTGAAGTTGCAAATGCTTCGTAAGATGGCATCATATACATGTTAGCTATACCACCCCCAGACTTAGGAGATGTAAGTATATCAAAGTCTTTATTCCCATGACCTAGCCATCTTTGAGTAAACGTTTGTTCCCTGGCGGCAGATCTAGACCTTATTTTCATCACATCTTCTATATTAGATATGCCTGACTTTTTGATTTTGTCATATTCTGACCTCAAGTCATCGAATCCGCCTGTTATCTTTCTTGCATCAAATCTAAGTCCAGTATTTAATGAGCCGTTATTGTCAACTTTAAATATAGTCTTGGCGTAATCAAGATTCTTTTTATATGATGCGCCTCTACCAGTTTGATCCCATTGCAGATCTATTTGTTCGGCTTTCGTCTGGAAGGATTTAGATTTTCTCTGTTTCAGTGTTTCATTATTAGTATTCATAGTGCTTATTACGTTCCTCCCAGTTTGCTTTGCCTACGCCAGCAGGCATAGATGCATAATCCAATGAATGGAATTGTCTTATTGTTGGGTCTGCATACTGTCTCTGTCTCAATCTTTGCTGATCTTCTCTTATTGCCTTAACCTTTAGGTCGTCATCATATGAATCCATAGATGCATACAGTCCTAGTGCAGCAACACCTAGTCCTAATACTCCATAACCCTTTTTAAAGTTGTCTGGAAGAAGTTCTCCTAAAACTGGGACATTTTTTATCTTAGTGTCGTATACCTTTTCTGCACCTTTTATAAATTCTTTTTTAGGATCTTTCTTATTGGATTCTTCTATAAAAGCTCTTATATCAGATATGATAGTTTTACCAAGCAGGATAGATTCAACTGCGTCATCGGCAATATTGGATATATTATCTATTGATGCCATGTCTGCATTTTTGATTATATCTATAAAATCATCTATATTGCCGTTTGACCTTTTCCATGCATCATCAAGATGTCTCTTTGCTGTAGTGTTGCCATACTTGTCAACCTCCTCCATAACTCGTTTTATGGACTCCTCTTTTGAGTCAGCATGTATATATTTGGGTACGGATATATTAGATTCTTCATTTGTTATATTATCGACTATGGTTATAACTGTATCACCAGCTCTACGTCTTGCATCAAATCTACCTGTCTCTTTATACTTCTGAATGTTTGATTTTAGGACTTTCATCCCCATAACTTCTCTAAGGTATGGCTCAGCTTCTCTCATTCTTGTAAATATATCTTTTGTTTCACTAGAGATATTCCCAGAAATAAGTTCTTCTCTTATAACATTCATGCGCTTAAAGATGGCATACTGCTGTCTTGCATCAGACATTGCTCCGTGTACCTCTTCCTCACCAAGCATTAATTTTGAAAGGAAGTCTACATTATGACCAATTTTTGCATAAGACGTCGGAACTTTACCCTGTGCAGCAGCTTTTGTCAAAGTAGCTGCTGTAAAGTCCATAAGGTCTGCGACATAGAATCTGTTTTGTCCGGCAGGCATAGAAGATATCCTTCTATCTATCTTCTTATATGCTTCAATAACCCTATCGTAAGCCTTATCACTAGCCCCTAGTGTCGTAGCATTTTTGGCTTCTTGTAAATGTCTACTTACCTCGGCAGGCCTGTATAATTGGTTAACTCTTTCACCGTTATACATTTGTGATTCTATCATATTAGCATGTATTGATAACTTATCAGATTCTGGTATTGATGATAGCCATCTTCTTTCGAATTGAGAGTTCTGAATAAGTATCATACCTCTCTTGTTGCCGCCATTGCCAAATATATCCTCGTTGATATGTTTATGTATGTCAAATTGTCTGGAATGTCTATTATCAGATTCAAAGTATTTTCTTACTGTTTCATTTGTATTGTAGAAATCTTTATCTTTTAAAGCATTCCATTCAGCTTTTTTATCTATTGAATTGTCAGGATCATAAAAGAATTCTTTGGCGATGCTATTGCCATTATTAGTGCCGTATGCACCAATGGACCAGACTCTTCCTTTACCAACAGTTCTTGTTACGCCATTATATTCTGACGTGATACTTCCGTTTGGGGTAAGAGATGTAGTCTCTATATCGAAAGATGTTATATATCGCCATAGATCATTGTTCATTTTATTTTATCCAGTATAGCTAAATATTCTTTATTATTTTTGAATAAATCATTTTCTGTTACGAATCTGAAGGACATATTTTTGCCTGTAGATTTTATTTTTCTTACCGCGGCCCTTGCTTTTAATTGCACATTTGGATCCTTGAGCATTATAGTTGGTTTAACCTCACAAAGTTCCATTCTTCCGTCTTTGTACAATACAAGTACATCTGGAATGTATGTACGCTTCTTTAGGTCTACATCTACATATCGTATCTCTATTGGTTCTGAGAGATATTTAATTACATTAGGATCGGATTCTAGCTGTTCAAAGAAGGCATATTCATATGCTGAGCGGTATTTCATATAAGATCTGTTCTTTACAGATTTATACATACCGCTTTTGTACATATCATTTTTATTGAAATATATTCCGTTATTTTTCTTGCTCTTTTTTCTTGGCATTTAAGAGCTCCTGAATTGCTGGATCTACATATCCATTGCCGCTTGATGCTCCGACACTTTTTAATATCATTTCAATCTTAGATGACAGTGAAGCCATTTCTGATGTCATACCACTTTGAATAGTGTCAACTGCTACTTTTGCTGCATCTTTTCTAGTTGCCATCAGCGTTTCTAATATTTTAAGGCGATTCTTTTTAATGCGTTCTTTTATATTAAAATACTTAGATACGTCTTCTTTTATTATTTGTCCACCATTTGCATCAAAACCATAGAAATCTTCTTGAGACATATTTTGATCTTGAAGAGCTAACATAAGTGTTGCTCTCCTTTCATACAGATCAAGTTCAGACAATTCAGATATCAGATGCATTTCAGTTATTCTACTAGGATCAGCATTGAATTCGTCTAGATATCCTTCTATTGATTGTCTTAGATATGTTTGTTCATATATACATTGTGATCCTATTGGGGCTTTATTAATCTTATTAAGTTCACAGTTGTGAACTAAGATACCATTTGCAAAGAAATTAGAATTCAGATTCACAGTTATGTCGTATACATCTTCTATTCCTGAATATTCGATACTCACTATTTCAGATTCTAGAAGATCTCCATATTGATTTACATTTTCAATATTTGTTTCTAATTCCTCATTGTAAAATAAATCAGTTACTAAAACCTTATGTCCTACTTCTAAACCATCATCAATAGAGATATATGAATATACATCTCCGTTAAAAGCATAGAATAAATGATTTGTTGTAACTTTTAAAGAATGACCGTGTTCAGTAACAACAGTGTAGACTTCTTGTCTACCTGTTGGTATAACTGATCCTATAACTATATCACTACGGATTTCTTGTGTTTTAGTATCAAAGCTATATATTTTATCTTTGTCTACTATATCGGTTATCTTTTTAGCTATTCCATATCTCATAGATACTAGTGTATCACCAGTTACACATGTTTCAGCAAATGGACATTTAGAACCTCTACATATCATTGGTGCTGCTGCTGTTACACCTCCAGAAGTCATTTTAGCAATACTTTTATTAAGATTCTTTGCTTCATCTTCTGTTAATGCAATATGTTTATATTGATCTTCATCAATATCAAATGCTCTTAAGTAATTTGTTTTGGTTAGTTTATCACCACTAACAGCTATTGCTTGTGATGATAACAAAATTGGAATTGTTTTACTAGTATCACTACCAGAGGATATGGATTTCATTTTATCTTCTAAAACAGATTCTACAACTGTTTTACTTTTATTAGAATTTGTCAGTTGTTCTGACAAATTGAATACAGTATCTAGTTCCGATTTAGGAATTCCTTTACCATAATTGAATTCATTATTCATATTTTTTCCTATTGTTAAATATCTTATAATCTTTTAGAAATGTTATTAAAATAACTAATAATAAATAAAAAGCTGTAAATGATATAAGTAAGTCTCGTTATTTAATAAGACATTCCATTTAAGCTTATAATCTTTTTAATATAGTATACAATATTTATATTTTTTAAACAATATATTTATTTATATTTTTTAATATGATCCCATATTTTCTTGTAGTGTATTATAACACTGCGTTCTTGTGGAACGCTGTGTTTAAAAATTTAAAAATGTTTAGACATCTGTTGAAGAATTGTTTAAAATAGATGTATACATTTTTAATAGATACAATTAGGCCTAGCAAAGCAAGGCTTTCATCTAAAAAGATATAGCTGTATCTGCCATGTTATTCCCAGTTCCACTTTCGTAACTTCCTTTGCGATTATCAAGCAGTGATCCAAATGATCATCAGAAGTAAGCTTTTACACTTTGTCGTGTCTTAACTAACAGGATATTGATTACTCCAAGTGTCGTTATTTCGCAACACTCTGTTAAGTTCTGGTTCATTATATTTATAGTCGAGCAACTTTTATAAGTTGCTAGGTTATATCTCATTGCACTATCTATATAACCCTAAAGTTGTCTGTCTGACCATACGGCTCGATTTCGAGGATAATCCGTTATTTGCAACAGGTCATTATTTTTATACTGCCCAACTTTCATAACTCTTTATGTATTACTTTTTGTAAGGGAGCTTACACAGGGAGAATTACGCTACTTCAACAAACAGTTTTTCGATACCTCCCTAGCTAGGCTTGCCCACATCTTGGGAGATCATTATACTTTCGCTACCGGCCTCTACCGATTATTCTATGAGTTACTTGGTATAAGGTCAACTCTCTTTTAGTTCCGATGCCGTAGTTTATCCCGACTAGATACTAACCTCAACGAGTTAACAGAGCGAATTATACTCTCATTTTATACAGTTGTGTGTTAAGGAAGTGTAAAAAATAATGTAAAAATATTTTTACATATACTAAAAATAAGTGGTTGTTTTTAAATATAAAAAAGTTTTGACTTTTTATAAAAACATAGGTATAATTCAAATCTTAGTCACCACAAAGAAGATTATTATTTTTTATTTAAGGATTTAAATTATGCGTTTTGGCAATACTTACGAAGACAGAATTTTCTTTCACCAACCAGAAAGACTGACATTTTACAACCTACAAAATACTTGTGCACTGTGCCGTACCGGCCGCACTATGGTAACAACCCATAAAAAATATGGTAACATTGTTGACATCTGGGGCTCAAACGATTACTGTACAGGATACCTGTCAAATGCTTTTGTAAACATGCAAAAGAAAGACTATAACGAAAAAGTATATAAACTAGAAATATACCCTGTAGTGTACATGGTTTCAGAAGAGGAAAGAAAATCAATGGCAGGTATTGAAGAACTTGAAAACAAATATATTCTTAATTCTGCATTGATGGTTTATAGATCTGGAAAACATCCTCAATACAATGTATCGGTAGCTAAAACAGATTATAATCATGTTAAGGTAAAAATGAATTACAACGTAATTCTAGAGCAATCACTAGATGGTGTTGTATTACCGCTACGAGAACTGATAGCAAGGATGACAGTATCAGCGATCAACTACAATAGAGCGATTAAGTTTATTCCTCATCAAGATATGATTATTGAACTGTGTATACCACAATCTGTTATGGATGAGATCAAAATGGAGCAAGACAGTGAACAAACAGACTTCGATAGTGAAGCGTTACTGATAAAACTTCTTGCGAATGTTCTTGGTTCTGATTTTGGAAGCTTCTCAAATAAATTCAATAGAGATAAATTCAAGATCAAAATAATCGATGACTCAACCGAAGTAAAAGCCGAAAATAATTTACCGGCAGTGTACAGAGAATTGATTGATGTATATCGCGGATCATTCGTTTCAAATCCTCTATAAAAGTAGAAAGCCCTAGCTTCTGTGCTAGGGCTTTTTTATGGCTTAATCCATGTTATTTTCAATGTATTATCACCAGACTCTTCTATATACTTCAAAAGATACCCTAAGGCCTCGAACCCATCAATAGGTTCATAGAATCCTCTGGAATCAAACTTGGTACTCGCGCCTATAAGGATAAATCTACCATAAATCTTATCTATTCCGTCTGCGGCAACTGGTAAAAAACAATGTCCAGTTCTATCTGTAGACTTAACTTTAGCCCTTAAGCATACGCCTAGTGATTCATTAAATATGAATGGATATCTCTTTCCGTTAACAGGGGATTTTTCAATGGAGATGGTATATGAACCATCTTTTATACATGATAAACCCGTAATACCATTCGGTGAATCATTATTGTAGTCCCAAGGAGACTCAAGTGTATAGATGTAGACATCCTTACCAGAAAGATTCAGCTTAATGCGTCCATGTACGCCATACTCTCGCGCGATTGCATGGTTTTGTTTCAATCTTTCTAATATCATTTTTTGTCATCCATAGTATCTTCGATCTTTTCTACGGACTTCTTCATAGATTCAAGCCTTTTATCAAACTTGTCAAGATTTTTCATCTCTCTTAATTGTAATTTGATAGAATCTAAATCACTACGAATGGCACTAAATTTACTCTTTATATCTCTTTCGCTATACCTTCTTATAGTTTCTATATCCATCCTATTGCTAGATGACATAGATATCATATCTTTAATCATGTCTTCTGTTTCTACAATTCTTAACTCCAATTTAGAAATGTTTTCGTTAAGAGCGTTATACTTTGTATCAACATAATAATTAGCGGATATGTTTGCAATTAAAATTACAAGAGAAGATAGCGTCAAAAATATGTGGTTACACCATATTTTTCTGCAATCCATTTAAACTCCCTAAGTTCTGAGTTATGAATTAACTCTTATGTGGAAAATATATTGGTTCGTCTTGTGAAGTTTCCCTTTCAATAACAGGAGCATCTTCCTCAGCTGTTTCTTGTGATGTCTCATCGACAGCAGCTTTATACTTTTCATTCACAAATCTAGTTGCAACATTAGAGCCCAGATATGCCATAGAAATTGTGATAACAATATCTTTGTAGACAGTGCTATCAATTCTATTAATCAATAGGATGCTACTGACTAGTGCTATGACACTCAACGAAAAGACGAACTTTCTTGATAGAAAGTTTAGAGCATATTCTTTGATCGACATTTTATCTTTCCTTCATTAAGTATTTGATATCAGATTCATGTCTGTCAAGAATTTTTCTCATTTCGTCCATTTCTCTTTTATAGGACTCATTTTGTACAGCAGCTTCGGATCTGGTGTACATATCATTTCGAAGTTTTTGTATATCTTGTGATAACTGTGCAACCTGATTTGCAGAGTTTTGTATATTGTTGTTGATGGAAGCTAAACTCCATGTACTATATACGACAAAGCACATCATCGACCAAAAGGTAGCAATACCAATTGTTTTAGGAATTGTCACTCCAAAAACAACATAGCCGTTGTTGTTGCTTTCTTTTGCTTCAGACATTTAAATCCCCTATCTTAGCATTGTGTTCAAAAATCATGCAAGGGATTTCATTTTGAAAAAGAGTGCGTTTGGGGTCGCATCAATACAATCACACTTTCATGTTCATATTGGCTCTTTTCCAACCATACCCTCCTACACTCTCAGGTGCAGTCTTCCGATACATAGAGAATGAATCAAGTGCTGATTGCGAAGCAGCACGTGCCTTTTCGGAATTCTGAATCAAAGATTGTGAGAAGGACATTCTTGGTAGCTTGGAAACAATATCTTGCCCAGAGCTACGACTCATGATATGTGCACGTTGAAACGAATCCATATCAGAAATGATTCTTCCAGCAGCACCTCTCCTAAATCCTCTGAATGCACCAAATGCAGCACCAAGTGCAGCACCTGATTTCAAACCATCAAGAGTCTTATCAGTAACATCACCACCAGTAGCCATAGCAATAGCAGCATTCATGCCACCAATTGTAGCAGCCCCTGTAGTGATAGACCCTAAGAATCTTGAACGAGATTCTGCTTGTGTGATAAAACCAGAGTTCTTAAATAGTTTTTCTGTTTGCGAAGCAGGGGTATTTAGAACCTTGTTCGCAATAACACTCATGGTTTCATCAGCTGTTGGTGCGCCACCTTTTTTAGCAAATGCACCAGTAAGTTTATTGAACAGACCCATAATCAAATGACTCCGTTACGTTTTAAGAAGCTCTCAAATTCCGGACCTCTGTCAAAGTCCTCTTTAGGACTTGGACTCCAGCTATTTGCAGCATTTCTTGTTTGGAAATCTTTTCTGAACAAACCTTCAAATGCTTTAGCATCTCCAGGTCCAGCCCCATCAAATGCACTAGCAAAAGCTTTGTCCATGTGTTTACTTCCTCCATTCATCCCTGAACCAGCATCAAATCCGGCCATAGCCTCTGAAACAGCTTTCTTAGCGCCAGTTGCACTGGCAGCTAAATCACTAGCAAGGTTACGGAATCCAGTTGATTTGTGAGCAGCGTAAGCAATGCCCGCGCCGGCAATCGCACCAAAGGTGCCACCACCAACTGTACCTCCAAATGCTGTAGTGTTGTCGGACAAGATGCCATTTCCTAAGCCATAGGCTGCGCCAGCAGCGGCACCAACACCGACCCCACCTGTCCATTGTGGAGCAATTTCGGATTTACCAAGGAAGTTTTGTACTCTAGCATACATACTGAAACGTTTATTGGCGATAGCCATAAAGTACGCTCCTTGTAAGATTGAATTAAAAATTTTTCTAGATCTAGAAACACTTTTATAGTGTTTCCAATATAATACTATACATATTTGTTTTTGGGTAGACCGAAAGTGCCATTGGGGAAATATTTTTGATATATATAATTTTTGGGAGAATTTAATATTGATTTAAGGGAGAAGTGATTTATTTTGCCCCCGGGGTGATGTGAGGGAGAGAAGAAGACCGAGAGTGATAATGGATAAGCACTATAAAAATATAATTATTGAAACCTAATGTAAACACAAAATACATCTGCACTTCGACTGAGCACAATATATAAAATAAGTACATCTATTGTTAGTCTGAGCACCTGGTGTGTATTTTATGGTTTCTTGTGGAGTGGGGTATAGTCCGGGATTTGCCCCCTGGACTGTATCCATGTTATTACATCATCCACATTCATTAGATTAATTTTATTTTTATAAGGAGTAACCAAAATGGTTAAATTCATCATCGCTTTAGTAGTATTCTTCTCAGTCCTGTTTTGCGGAATTGAATCTTTAATGAGCTCATCCAAAGCAGCTGATGCATTAAGTAGTCGTAATGCAGTAATCGAATGCAAGGTTGAAGGCAATTGTAAGTAATTATCTTATTTTTATTAATTTATTTGTTTTTCAATTCTATTTTTTATTTTTTAAGAAAGGTTTATATTATGAAAAGCCCAATCAAATTCCGTTGGATCTTGGTTATCCTGTTTGCAGTATTTATGTTTAATACTGTTAATAATAGTCTTAAACGTTCAGACTATAACCATTGTCTTGTTACGTCTAAAATGACATCTGAGCAATGTCAATCTTTAACTGGTTATCAACTAAATAAGTAATTTAAGGAGATTAAAATGGTTAAATTTGAAAACAAAAACCAAGTAATTGATACACTGAATTCTGCTGAGCTTTGGCTTGGCATTTTCAAAGATGTTGAGGATCAATTCTATTTAAAAATGGAATGCTTTGATGATCCAAGTCATCTTGTGATACAATTGGATTATTACTGTGATCATTGGCTTGAACCATTGCTTTATAATGCCCGATTGCGTGAGTGCATTAAATGGTTTATTGATAATAATAAATCATTAGATGAGCTGAATGACGTTATCAATGATGCACTTATAGGTAAGACATCTTATCTAGTGCCTCGTAAACCAATAGAAGAGGATGATGAAATCCCCTTCTAAAAATAATATAGCCTTATAGAAATATAGGGCTTATTCGAAACACCCCTGTAGCATATGGGGTGTCTAGTGGAATTGACCTACCACTACTGATGAGATTGGTCTTTTATAACTTTCTTCAAAAGGATATCAAAATGAAATTAAATTTACAAAAACTCGACATCGAAAGAGAATACTTCATTGAAAAAGAGGTAATCGTTTCTATGGATGGGACAGATCCAGAATCTTACGTAAAATACGTAAGCAATCCCGGATTTATGTGGCTTTCAGACATCATAGAAAATAAAATGCACTTTCTTCAAAAAGAAAGGGGCACTCAAAGGTATAAAGAGTATGAGTACGAAGACGATTACTACCTCTGGGATTTCTATGACAAAAGAAATACAGAGATGCCTCCAAGCGATGGAACTTATACATCAGTCCATTATCATGGTCTTGAAGCGTATACGGATCTAGGTTCTTTAGATGATAAAATAACTCCTATTATCACTAAAGATGTAGTAATATGCGGGTCCGACGTTCCGATAGGTCGTGTTGGTATTGTATTCGATGGCATAATTCACCGCGCCTTTTTTGTTGATGTAATGTCACACAAGAAAGAAAGGGATTCTGTTGACAGAAGTATGTCTATAAGAGAGGATGTGTTTTATGCAATGTCTAAGGCTATTATTGGCAAACGTCAATATATAGAGACATATTCTTCATGCAGGAATATACTTGGCATATGGGTCGAGTATTTTAAAGATGAAGAAGATGAGTTTAGTATCAGAAACATGGCAAATAAACTAAATGTTCCTATTTCTAATATTACAATACCTAATAGAGTCGGGAGACACAAAGATGGAAATGAATTAAAAAATTATCTTTTTTAATAATATTAGTCCTGAGTATGACTATAAACTGCTCCTGTATATGGATGTGTATCCATACTGTTGAGTACAAAAGTACGAAACAGCTTTCTTCATGGGTTTATAGTACAGCCTTACTATAAACCTTTATTTTAACTTGTCTATAGAAAGGACATTATTATGGCTAACACTATCAACACAATCAACTTCTTTGCTTCTCTTCCTGAAGATCGTCAAACTGCTATCAAAGAGGTGGCGAATCAACTGGTATCGGCAATTGGAACGGTTGCTACAAATGAACATAGAGATGTTAAAATCTCTGTACACGGCGTAGAGATTGCGATGCGCATTAAATCTGTATCGCGTAAAGGCAAAGCGTTTGTGACCTTTGTTAAGGGTCGCAATAACGGAGCAGCTCTTCAATTAATGGGCGCCCTTAAACTTGTAGAGGGTCGCAACTATGCAGTCAATAGGGTTCTTTGCAGTGGTTACGAGTCTTTCGTTAACAAATTCTTTATGTTAAATAAAGAAACCACAATTGTTGAGAAGAAAAAAGAAGTTACTTTCCGTAAGGAAATCATCACTTCTGCGGAGGCATTCTTCGGTTTTGTTGTAAAATTGTCTTCCGATTCTAAAAACAAGATCGAAGATATTCTGGATGCTATGCGTCAACGTCCAGGTCTCAGATATGCGCCCGTATCACATATCATGCCGCGTGCTCAACTTGCCCAATACCGCATTCCTGGTTGGGAGATTGAAACTGGTGAACTGGATAGCATGAATTTATCTCCAGACATCAATAGCAAGTTGGCGTCTATTGGTGCATTTAGCCAAGGCGCAGTTGATTCTATGGCTGCAGTGTTCGACAATGATATGACATACAGCATCAATGATAGCACTAAGTCAATCGCCCGTTTTGGATTGAATCCATCTGAACATAAATCAGTATCTATAGGCGTTAAAAAAGTTGCAGTCATTGTAGGTGTCGATATGCCAGAAGGTTACAATCGTCTCAACGATAGCATCTATACTTCTATTGTTGGCGGTGCTATACATGCCAACAAAAATGAGTACCTGAAATATGGTGCTGTCCGCGTCATCTCTGAGAACCATGCAAAAGGCGTGGCTGCCTTTATTGGTGATGAGTTTGAGGCTGCTGCTAAAGAACTTGGCGTTCAATACATCACAGGCAAATTAAAATCCAAGTCTGTAGGCTTAGGATATAATCTTGTTAGCAATGGTAAAAGCCTGAAGGAGTTTATCATTGACCTGTACAACGATGCTGAATTCCGGGCTGAGGTAAACAACACTCTGGCTTCTTTTGTTAAAGAGGTTAAGATTGGCGGGCTTGTTTATAAAGTTATCATTATCAACGAAGAGCTGCATGTAACTTCTTTCTATTCCCTGGAGGGATGGGAATATACTGAGAAGTTCCTGAACAAGCAAGAGGATATCAAATCTCATGCCTCTATTGATGAGGCTGAGTTTGAATTATTGGGTGTTGAACAAATCGACGAGGATTCTTTATCCGAAGAGGAAATCGAGACTCTGAATGCTAGCAGCGTTATGAAATTGTTTATTGAAAGCATCAAAACCAACCCTGATTTCAAAGTAGGGGAAGAATTGCTTAATATGAAACGCGAAGGCCTGATCACTAAGAGCAAGAAAGTGGGCCGTATCTCTCTGTTGACCCTTGATTCTATTAAAGATCAATTTGGCGAAGAAGCCCTGAAGTCCTTCTTGGAGGCAAACATTGATAACTCATACCTGGTTGAGTCATCTATTATGACCAAAGACCTCTCTCCTCGTATTTATGAAGAGGGTGAAATCAAGTTCATCTTGAAAGAACTGTTTGATGATAGCATTGCTTATGCGGGTAACGGAACTCTGAAGGCAGGGAACTTTAAGTCTTATGGCAAGGACAAACAAATGATCTCCAACACGATCGATCGTTTGCTTAATGGTGATTCTTCAATTGGTTGGGTTGGTCTGACCAATACGGGGTTTACTATTGAGTTTGCTGGATACGATTTTGTGTTCCCAGCATGGGGCAAACTTAAAGGCCAGATCATTCTTCCTAATGAGGATGATTTGAGTGAGGGCCTTATTGGTGGCAAGCTGGTGGGCACTTTGATGTCTATCTACCAAATGATCAAGTTCCAAAACAATAAAGGTGCTGTATTGACCTATGCCAAACATATGTTGACCTTAGAGCAACTGTTCTTGGGTAGCCGCATTACCAAGATGCGTATGTCTAATAATGCGAACATGATACTGGTTCCACAAACAAAAGATCTGGTAAATGTATACACTACAAACAAGACTGTCCGCAAAGGTATCCAAGAAGATGGTCAGCTTGGCTATATCAAATACCCAGAATTGATGCTGCAATCATTCAAGTTGGTTAGCGCCAAGTCTGATACACCGTTCTGGACATCTTCTGAAGAATATTCTATTTTTGATATCCTGGAGGAGTCTGTTCTTCGCATTCCTCCAATGCTTGCTTTGTCCAACCAAGACGATTTCGACGGTGATAGAGCCACCGTTTTCTTTGCTAAAGGTCTTGATGGTTACGATACCTGGACAACTGAACATACTCTTGGGAAAGATAATCTGATTGGTGCGTATCAGGCTGCATATGTTGCAGATGAAGAAGAGTCTTTGTTAAAAGGTTTGGATGTTATCAATGATAGCACTATTAAGTGCTATCCTGTTGAGGAGTTCCAAAGTGGTGTAGAAAAACTGGTTAAAGCTAAGCAGGATACCGGGAAATATACCAATGCCTTGGTTCAATCAATTCCACTGTTCGAAGCCATGACTGCTTTGAAAGACGGTTTATCTAAAGAAGAGGCACGTATTGCTATTGCCTCTATGGGTGTTGCCGTACAGAACGGTGCAATTTCACAAATGAAGCATGAGAATAGGGGTTATTCACTTATCGATATGATGTACCTGTTCTCAGCTTCTGAGCGTAATGCACACGACGACTCTATCTCTTTGGCTGATGCTTGGGAAGAGGCAATTGAGTCTACAGTCGGCAACAAGGAAATGGCACGTCGCATCTCCACAATTATTGCTGAGAAGGCTCCACGTATCATCGAGCACAGCAACATGGTCAAACTTGGCAAAGTATACAGTGAGGGTGAGTACGATTACTACAACCACTTCGGTACAAGAGCTACAGGTCTGGCTTTGTCTCGTATGGGGTTTGGCTCATACATGCAAAACCTTAATGGTGTGATCTATTCCTCTATTGATGGAACCGAAGAGGAAATCAAAGATTATGTAGATGCTACAATGTCTATTGGTCGTACATTTGATGACTTCTTCAAAGTGGTTGAGTCTCGTGGTACTAAGCACTCTACTGCTCCCAAAGCCAGCATCTACGGAGCAATAGGTATGTTCTTTGAAGCTGCCGAGAAAGCTGCCAAATCATTGAAAGCTATCCAAGCAATCAATGTGTTTGCTGAGCGTGAGGCCTCTTCAACTGTTGAGGAACAAGCTTCAGCCTTGAATGACATGGGCTTCTAAGACTCCGTACCAACAAAAGAACAAAGACACTACCGCTCCGTTACAAATTACTGTAGCGGAAAAGTAGTGTCGATTCTTTTGTGAGAACTTACTAAGGTTTCTAGTGAGATCATTAGTATGTACACTGTTTATTTAAAAGTGCCGGCACTCTTAAGGGTGAGTGTCGACACTTTAATGATTATTTTGTTAACCCTTGGAGAGTATTATGAACTACAACAAATTATTGAAGAAAGACCTTATCGCGTTACTGGTGAAGAAAGAGTCTGAGGTACAGGCTCTGACTAACAAGGTTGAGGAACTGACCTTGGCTTTACAACGTAATACCGGTGTTATGGAACAACGACCTTTGATTGAATCCAATGCTCGTGAAGAGGTTTTGACGTTCGTTCAGAAACGGGATTTGTTGTTCCGTTTCCAAAGGGCATTTGGTACCAAGTTGTATGATACTAGAATCAGTACTAATGGTGCTGAATGGCGTAGGAAAGGGGGTACATATGATACTCCGTGGAATCCTATTACTGAAGATACTTTTACTGGTAGGTAAAGCACTAGAGATCGGCGCATTAATATGTGTGTGTCGATTTCTTTTTGAGGTTTTATACCTTGTGTGAGTGTAAGTAACTTTATCGGCACCTTAAGCTTTACGGCTTTCGGTGTCGACTCTTTTTTGATATTAACTTTTTTAATGGAGATTGCTATGTTTGTTCCTCATGTCAACTTTGCCAACACTGAAGTCTTAACAGCATACTTTGAAGAAAATGATCCCTTTGTAGAGATTAAAGAATACCAAGGGTACGTTAAAGCAGTTGATACCGAAACCGGTGAACGTGCTTTTTGGGTTAAAGGTCTTAATGGATTCTTAACATTCGATAGCAGTAATGCATCTTATTGCTGCTAATATTGGAATCGGCATCTATTGTAGGTGTCGATTTCTTTTTGATTATTTTTTTAACTTTTATGGCTATAGGAGGCCCCAAATGAAATACATCCCTACTAAAAACATGTTCCAAATTTGGAATAACCCTGAAGAACGCAAAAAATTTGAGGACGCAGCACATGATGAAGCTAAAGAAAACTTCATTGCTGAACTCAAAGAAGAGGGCTATAAATCTGTTGAAGAGTACAAAGACTACCTGCGCGGATATAGCAGTGCAGATCTGTTCCATGATGTACTCGAATACCGTGAAGAACGGGACAGAGAGGATGATTTATCTAACCATCCAGATATCAGCCCGGAACAAAGTTTCCGCCATATGGTTTCATGTTTTGAGCATATCATTAACATCGATATCCATAATGACATCATCGAACAGTTAGACAGATTAGGTAAATAACAATCTATAAGAGTCGGCACATAAAGTGTCGATTCTTTTTTGAGTAAAACCTTTTATACGGAGAAAGGAATCCAAAATGTTTGTTGTAGACAAAAAGGACTTTGATGTCCAACTTAAAAACAAAATTCAGGAGTGTATTAATAATCCTGAATTACAAGATATTATGCATGCAGATAATGGTAATTCTGTTATCTGCGGCTTTGGATACGTACAAGTCATCAATACAGATGGCGATGTATTGTATCAAGTTAATCATACGGGGATGGATGTGGTAGCTGATATTCGTAAGATTTGCGGTATCACTTACTAATACAGAAGAGTCGGCGCTTTTAGTGTCGATTCTTTTTTGAAGAAAGTTGTTTTTCATAGGATTAGTGTCGACGGGGTCCCTTTTCTCCGCCTGCTCTTCGTAGTGAAAGTCGCCACACCTCCCTAGGGCAGTGTCGACTTCTTTTTGATTATTAACCATGTCTTAGAAAGGACAGCACCATGAAAATCATTTTCTCACCTAAAGAAGTATCCGCCGCAAAAGAATTCAAATCTAAATTCTTTAGTCTGATTGAAAAGACCGCTGAAAAGGTTTGCATTGTAACCGGTAAAGATCCGAAACTGGCTAAGACTAAAGCCAAAGAATTCTTGAATAAGGATATTGTTACAGTATCAAATGAAGAATCTGGTGCATCTATTGTTGAAGTAGATGAAAAATGGGTTACTGGTTTCATTGATAAATTTGGTGAAACTGTTTATGCTTGGATTGATGTTGGTTTCAATGTCATGGTATCCTGTTTACCATTGGCCAATATCGCATTCTTTAAGCAAAAAGAGCTTGGTGAACACATGAAACAGTTGAACAAAAAAGATTACTAATTTGAATCATCGGCACTAGACAAATTAACGTTTAGTGTCGATTTTTTATTGAAAGCCATCTAATAGAAAGGAAATGATATGGCCGACAAAGCAAAAGCTGCGAGAAAGCAGTTGCATAATATTGCAAACGGTATTAAGAATGCCGCGAAAGGTTATGCTGCTGCTATTGATCAGTCAGTTAAAAAACTCAATGAAGAAAAGGTTATCGCCGGCTTTATTGAGTACAAAACAGTAGCACACGAATACATTAAAAATGGTGTACTCGATACGGATCCATACGATGTTATGGATGAAACTAAACCCGAAACCAAACTTGGCAATGTTGCCGATTCAATTTTCACCAATTACAAGGAAGCCATCATGAAAACCGTAAACGCTAAAAACTTCAAATCTCAACAAGTTCTGGACGCTGAAATGAAAGAAATCAGCAAACTGGACGAATCCGGTGTACTGTTGCTGCACTCTGCTGTTGTGAAAGCCAACAAGGAATATATGGCCAACCAAAGCGAAGAAAACAAGGTACGTCTGTATGTTGAAGTTCGCAAATACATCCGTGCTGTTGCTCACTTTGGTACTAATGATATTACCGGTATCACTATTGCTCAAAGCAATATGGAAGCTGTGAATGAGGTTGCTTCTGATATTTTGTCAGAATTGAAGATGAATGTCAGCACTCATGAAGAAGCTGAAGCTATTGTAGAATCCGTTAAAGATTCTATTAAGCAAACTCCTGAAGCCGTTAAGAAAGGCTGGACAGGTTCTATTATGGTCGGCCTCACCAAGGTTGGCGGTCTGTTGTGGGACTTTGCCAAAGGTGTTGTATGCTATGTTTATAATGGCGCTAAGAAAGTAATTGGTTCCATTATCAAAGTATCTGCGCTGGCATTGTCTTGTATCATCGATCTGCTGGACGCCGCTACTACCAAAGACTTTGGTGCTAGTGGTGCCAAAGGCATCATCCGTAAAGGTATGGTTGCCATGACTAATGTCGAAGAAGAAGCTGTTGCAGCATGATATATGCAGACGCTTCTGAAGTTGGCAAAGGTGTATTCTTAATTGGATACATCTCTGCTAACAATAGCAAAAGGGCTTATAAGCGCATTAAAGCAAAAGACAATAATGTTGCAGAAAGAGCCGCAATTGAATTTGCTTTACAGAATAGCGATGGGGAAGTTGTTGCTAGTGACAGTTTAAACAATGTTACTGGTATTAATAACCCACAGGTTGTGTTTGTTCCTCGTAGCAATAACTTGGCAGACCTGTACATCAAAAGCTGTAAATAGAAATAAAGATCGACACTCCATCATAGTGAGTGTCGATTTTTTATTGAGGATAATGTTGTCCTCATTAACGGGTATTCGCCCACTTTTATTCTATTTTAAAAAAGGATCTTAAAATGAACCAACAAGCAAACTTTGAAATCAACCCAGCTCGCATCATCTCTGTTGTACGCAACAACCCTGAAGACTTCCATGAAGTATCCGGTACTGTATACATGCCACGTCCTGAAAATCGTCGTGTGATTTACAGCATCAACCGCCGCGATACTGATAACGGTCCGGTATTCAGTGTTTACCGTACTCAGAATGTAATGGTGCCTGCGCCTTACAGCAATACCCGTAATGCCCGTGCTACCGGTTGGGTTATGGCAAATGCCGATGACCATTGGTCTGTAGCACAAAAAGGTGCTGTTGACTTTGTTAACACTCCTGTTGGTGACCATAACCACTGGGCAATGGAAACAGCTCTGAAAAGCGATGTTTTCAATGCAATGTCAGTACAAGGTCAATGGACTTATACTTTTGTATGTCCGTCCGATGCAGTAAAACAGTCAGAGTATGACGTTATCAACCGTAATGCTTTGGCCATTTTGGGTTTGCAGTCTCAAAAAGAAAACCTGTCTACAATGAACAGCCAATATGTTCACAATACCGGTGAAATCCGTACTATTGAAAAGGCAATGAATGTTAATGCCATCAATCAGCGTATGGAAGAACTGTACAAAGAATATTTGGTTCAAGTTGCTAAACTGGTCAAAGAAGAAAAACTGTTTAAAGGTGTAGCGATTTATGCTAACCGCGACACCCTTTTACCGATCGCATTGCCAGAACTTGGTGCTGGTTACGGTCGTGTTGGTAGCACAGCAAAAGACTTGTGGGAAAACACTTTGTTCCCTGCAAGCCGCGTAATTGCTGGTTTATTTATGGTAGGTAAAGCAACAGTCAATATGGCTGATGTTGATCCTTTGCATTCTGACTTCACCTGCGGTATTCAAGTTACCCAAAACAGCGAGACACAATATACTCGCCGCATTGTTGAAGTAACTAATCCTCAAGGTAATAAGATTGCAATCCGTACTACTTTGTATGATAACAATCGTGGCAATAGCAATAGCCGTCCTGAAGCCTTTGAACGTGGTATCACTAGCAATCCTGCTATTATTTACCAAGCCGGTAACCGTGTAACTATGGAAAGCCGTATTCAAGGTCAAGGACAGCCCTGGGTTACTGTACCGAATATCGTGATTTCCGAATACATCTTCGACCGCGCTGGTAGTGGTGTTGCCGCTCCTGTCGTATCAGAAGACTTCGATATGTTTGCTGCTCCTGTAGCGACTGTTGAAGAAGTTGAAGAAATCGATATCAACAAGATCGAAACAGTAAGCTCTGAAGCTCCGAAAGAGCAAACAGGTGTACAAGCAGCACGTGCACGTCGTTTGGCTCGTGGTACTAAACAGGCTGCTGAAGAAAAAGAATCAACCCAAACAGTTGATGAATTGCTCTCCGGCGCTGATGGTACTGTAGATCAAGGTGAACAAGAAGAACCTGCTGCTTAATGTAGTAAAAGAAAAGGTCCCACTTTTAGGAGTGGGATCTTTTTATGATTAAATTCTTGTTGGAGGTAATAAAAATGGATATTAAAGATATCAATGTTGGCCAAATCGTTGTAGATAAATTCGGGAATGAATACGAAGTTATCGACACTGATATATCCCAGTGTATTGCAAAATTGAAATGCACCAAGTTTGTAACAGAAAGTCGTACAGATCCTGTTTTTAAATTTGACAGGCTCGGTAAAGTACTTTGGGTTGGTTCAAATGGTGTATATCCAGGATATGATGTTACCTCAGATATTCTTATTCAAACGTTAAAATTAAAGGTCGGCAATAAAAATTCGGATAACGAACTTGAAGAGCTTAAAAAGCGAGTAGAGCGTTTAGAGAAATTAGTTGGCGTAACTAATTTGAGTTAACAATCATAAAAGAGTATGATTTTATATCATTTCTTATGGCTATTATTGTTATACTATCAACAATAGGAATATTGTATATATTAGAGGCGGTAATAACTTTATTATTTAAGTTTCTTTTTTGTGTAGAGGTGTTGATATGTTTGTATTTGGAAGTGTTTGGGATTACTTGCTATATAATTCAATTGTAAATAATCCTATCGGATTGTTATACATAATTGGGTTGGTAGTATATACAGCGCTTATAGTAGTTAATCTATCCGCCGCCGTTGATAAGATTAAGTGGTTTAAGAAACGACAAAATAGTCAAATCTTTATCACAATACTAATACTAATCTCTATTGTATTAGGACATATAGCAACTGTATTAACAGGTAAGCTAATTTCTGTCCTGATATAGAAAGCAATACAATACGGGGCGAGCGTAAGCGAGCCACTTTACCAATAAAGATTACAACAATACAGTGTCTATTATTTTTTGAGCATAAAAGATACTGGCTGCGATTTTATATATCGTTGTATACATATATATAAGTGAATTAAAAGCAATAGAAGAATAAATAGTATGTTTATATATAAGGTACAATACAGGTATATATAACAGTAATACAATAGATAGATAAATAGCACATGTCCGGCGCGGCATGTGTTGTAATAAGTACAGTTATGAATAGTACAGATACGACAAAATTACCGAATACTATAGATAAGTATACGGCGGGCGCTCCTATTTAAAGGATTCGTTAAAAAATTAAGTTGTTCACTAAGTGTATATACCAATAAATACAATAAGAAATAGTATATTACTAGGGATTATATCAAGCATACTGTATATGCTAATACCCACCGTGACCACACGATGTCGCTGGGGACGTAACCTTACAGCTTCACAGCCCAATTCAGGAACCAAGCATTGCTTATATAGTACACTTATTAGATATAAAACGCCGCTAATAAGTATAATACCTCTGTAGTGTATAAATAAATATACATTGACAAAGAACCCTTTAAAAAGAATACAACAAGCACTGATGCGATACAGGAAATATAGAATAAGAAAAGGGATAAATTCTAATATATGTATGCCTTTCCATGCACTTAAGGAGTTTATAGTCTCTCCAGTAGGACTACTCTCTAACAATATATATAAGTATAGTATATATAGTATAAGAATGCAATCCCTTAATTTTAAAATTGTACTGATATCAGTTGTAGATGTAATTATTTTGACATCTAAAGCCACAGAGTGGCTTGTATTGTATCATCTTTTTGATCGCTGTACCAGGTACATGTATCTTAAACTTCTTTAATTGGTATTTAGTATATAAGGAATACACTAAGTGTATTCAGTATTAAAAGTATATTTAGAATTTTAAAATATAGATTACATTTCATAGTATTAAATAATTATATAAATTGCTGTAGTGTATTCTTATATATGTATATATGTGTATATGGTATTGTTTTATTGTATTAGGGCTATTTGTTAATAGCCTTTATTGTATTTTTATTTATTTATTCTTATATAGGTGTTTTTTATTATGATTAGTGTAGATTTAATTGTTGCTTTATTGTTTTATGTTTGTTCTATTTTTATTGTATATTTTATTTTATGTACAATTGATCAATAGAGAAATAAGTGGCGCGGGTATATGTATATATCACTGTAGTGCTTTATTTAAATATCGACTTTAGTGTCGATATTTTATTGATTTATTTTTATTAGTTTGGAGTAATTATGCCACTATTTATTGAGTTAGTTCAAATTCTTTTAATTGTTATTGTTCTTTTTTGCATATTTTGTATGATTATCTTGACTTGTATTATTATTAAAAGTTTATATGATATTTATTTTAAATAACAAGAATATATTTGAATGGCAATATATAAGGTCGGCACAATAGTGTCGACTTTTTATTGATTAAATTTTATCCTGCGGGTCTATTATGATTAAGTTCATAGAAAATATGACATTGAATCAATACATGAAATTCTATGTCTTCCTTATTTTATTAATCTAAGAAAGGGTTAATTATGGGACTTGAAACAGCTATTACAGTATACATGTCTGTACTGTTTGTCATCATGTTTTTAGGATGGTTAGCATTTACTGTCCTGGAAGGTTTTTTATTACAAAAGAAAGGATAAGTCATGATTGGGCTTATTGTATTTGGATCACTAGTGACTAGTGTTGCCATTATTTCTATTTTGGCTAAGGCATCGCCGAAATTATTAAAACGTGTATTGGGATATGAAGCCTATGTTGATTTAGCATTTTCATTGCTGATTGGTATGGCTTGCGGTTTTTCTGGTACTATGTCCGGTTTCGTAATTGGTGCAGCTACTGGTCTGATTTTTGGTGTTACTCTTTTTATTCTTGCGCGGGTTTATGGTTATGCTTGTTATGAAAAGCAGGAAGATGGTACCTATAAATGGGTTGAATATGAACCCAAGTTCAAGATCTCCAATTGGCTGTCTAAATATACCAATAAAAATATTGGTAAGTTTGCATAAGGTTTCATCATGACATTTTATCTTTTGTATTTGTTTTTAATTTCCATCTTTTAAGGTGAAAGTATGAAAAAGTATTTCATTGGTGCATCAACTATTGCACTTGCTCGTCTGCTTTATAAGAAAGATGGTAATATCTCTCTTACTAAAGTTTGTGCTATTCTTGGCATTTCTGTTTTTGTTATTTTGTATGCCCCGGGCGTACTTGAATTTTTTGTAACATTAGCAGTATTAGCTGTTTTTGGCTATGTTGCTTTTGGTATTGTTAAAGCTGTTATGGACGGCAGCTTGTCAAAAATTTCTAAATGATAATTTCTCATTAATGATATATCATTTATATTTTGATCTTAAAGTTTTTGGAAATCGACCTTAGTGTCGATTTCTTTTTGATTATTTTTATTTTAATAGAAAAGGATTTTGTTATGCTTCCATTTGATTATAAAAAAGCTTTGAGTGGCCGTCATTTATGCAAGCTTAAGAATGGTATGTATGCAATTTTATATGCCGATATAAGCAATGATCCTCGTATTCCTAATGAACATGAATCCCCTTTATTAGGTATCGTATTTAACCTTGATAAAGTGTCATATCCTCAGCATTGGACTCTTTCAGGTAGATTTAAAGTCAATAGTGATTAAAACATTATTGGAATTCTTGACCCCCATGAATTGGACACTGTTGATGCGATCAGAATTTTAAAAGAGGCTTGCAAATCTAAAATGCCGGTACAATGGGATGGCTGTCTAATTGATAAGCCTCTTACTGTTGAAGAAGTGTATCCTAGTGGAAATTTTAAGCTGTCTTTTGGTAAATGGGTATATAATACCGACGGAAGCGAACTTCCGAATATTCGTATTGTTCATAAGGAGTAACTATGGTTGCACGTCCCAATTTAAAAATTCCACTACTGACAGTGCTCTCATTGATTCTGAAAAAGTATCTGATGCTGGCGTTAAATCTGATCCTCGTGATGAATCAAATTTTGATAAACCTAAGGACGGTACATTTATTAAGCCTGAAATGATTGTTGATTTTCATGGCAAATATTTTGTTACAGATCGTGGAATACAGGTTTATGTAGATGCCAGATATTGTCATCATAAATGGCGGTATGAAGGCAGCTCTATACAGAAAGGTAAAGAAAAATTTGACATTTGGGATGTTAATGGATATTCTCCTGATTCTGGTACTATTGTTGGTTTTAGTGATAGCAGCAAATACAATGCAGCGCATTGGGATGTTCCTAAGCATTGGAAAGAATATACCGATTACCATAAAACTGATTGGGAAGAAATTGGGTTTCTTGAACACAAGAAACGCCAAGAGCGTTACTCCATGAATTGATTATAAAAGTTGACACAATAGTGTCAACTTTTTTTTTGGTTAAAATATTTTGGAGTCTATCATGGATTTAATTGAAACTATCAAAGAAATGAATAAAGAAATGGCTGAAAAGTTTCCTGAAATAAATTATGGAGGCTGCGGTAAATCATCTTTTACTTTGTTTAATCTTCTTTCAAAGATAAAAGGTGTATCAAATGTTGGCATATCAGTAACTTGGTATAGAGATAATCATGATTGCGGTTATAATAAAATTCGTAAAATAAAAATTACAGACGATAATGTTATGCGCTGTATCGATAGCCACGATTGGGATCATATTATGGTTAAATTCAAATATAATGGAAAAGTTTATTATGTCGATCCATTAAGAATTGTTCATGTAAAAGATCTCAAATCTAATAATTTAAATGCTCATTATGGCACTGTCAATGCTAATAGTATTATATATATTATCCGTAAATCAGGCGTTATTTGGAATTGGATATGGACTTCTGTTAAAAAAGATAATGAAGCCCGTCTTGTTATGAAAAAGTATTTGAGACCACATTTTAAGAAAGGAAAATAAAATGTCACCAGAAAAGTTTAATTTCTTTTATCGGACTAATATCAAGTCCTATGAAAGATTTCTATCGACTATCAAGTTGAGCAATAAAATATTTGCTCAGCAAGAAAAAGCTTTGAATAAAGTATACTTTAGTCCTGCAAACTTTTTATACCCTAAATTATGGTTTAATTATTCTTTAAGTAATGATCTTTACTTTTTGAATAATGGTTTGTATTTTGAATCTCTGAAAATGATCGAATATTTTGGAATTAGTGATGATAATCCTATTCCAAAATGTGACTTGAAAGCATTTATGCTTAGTGAGAACATTTCAAAGAATGCTAAAGGACGTATGCGTCACTTTTATGATATTCTTTGCCGCATTCATAATGAAATTCAAAGATTTAAATCTTTTAAATTTGATTGCTATCCAGAATCCTGGTTCTGATTTAAAAATGTTCGGCACATTAGTGTCGAATATTTTTTGATTAAAATCATTTTATTTGGAGTATGGTATGTCTAGTTTTAAAAAGTTTGCAGTAGAATCATTGATTCCTGCTGTTATTACTGGTGTTTTTGCCATTGCTATTTTGGGTTTGCTTTTCTATTGGGCTTTAAATGCTACGCCGCGCCCGAAAGATAAAAAAGACAATCCAGTAAAACTTGAAAAAGTTGAAAAGCCTTTAACTGGAGTAAAGAACCATTTTTCTATTGATGGTTATAAATTCACTTCAACAAATGTTTGCATTGATGGTAAACAAATTCTTTTTGTACAGCAATTTGCAAAAGATTTTGTTGTACTTAACCTTAATGAACCCTGTAAATAACGGAGACTTTAAATGAAAAAATTGGCTATCGTAATTGCCGCATCTTTCGTATTAACTGCCTGTAACCCTTTTAAAGGCGAAACAAATAATCGTATGTATATCAATTCAAATTATTGGATTGAATCATATGTTGATCATGATAAAACTGTCTATCAAGAATGTGTAAATGATATGGTTCCCGGCAAAGAGGCAAAAGCTTTGTGCCGCCCAATTGACAAATCTCATTTTGAAGATATGCAATATCAGCATATTAATCACTCTATTGAGATGTCTAAAGCTGTAGATCGCAAAAATGATCGTGCAATTACAGCATTGGAACAATTGCCTGATAAAAAGGCTTCTGAATAAAAGTTAAAAATAATCGGCGCGATATTAGTGTCGATTATTTTTTGATTAAATTTTTTGGAATTTTTATCATGAAATTTGTTTTTAAATCTACTTCGGAGTATGAAAAGAATGCTCCAGTATATGCTGTTCGTGTTTTTACACCAATTCAATCTGGTGTAACAGATGAAGACATTGATTGGCTTTTGTTTGAATCTTCAAAAGATCGTGATACTTATATTAAGTGTCACAAAGAGTCAATAGATTCCTATTTGAAATCATTGTCTGTAGAAGACCCTGAAACTGAAGTGTTAACAACATGCCAACGGGCACATAAATTTGATACTACCATGAGTATTGAAAATTGTAAGAAATATATTGGCTATACGCCGCAATTTATTATTTCTTCTGTTGCTTAATAATGCTATTTAATTGGAGACTAAAATGGCATTTAAAATATGGTCTTTCCCCAAAAGCTATAATCCTATGCTCGGCAATATAAGCTATAAGGAATTTAATGCTTTTATGGAAAAAATTAAAAAACATCAATTAGAATACTTTACTTTAGGTAGTGCATTCTATATTGAATTCAAAATTGATAAGTTGTGCCCAAACGACGTACAGCTTCGAAAAGTTTTGTATTCTTTAAATGGTGGTCGCGCCATAGACTTTATTAAGTCTAACTTCAATTTAATTTAGAAAGGGCTTTAAAATGAAAGCACAAAAAATTCAATTAAGTGTGGGCATGAATAAATATATGCCTTTGGAAATTGTTACTCATACTGGGAACAAAGGTTTCATTGGATCTATTCTTTCAGATGGCCAAGTCGCTATGGCAATTGGCTTTGTTTATTCAAAAACTCATGGTAAGATGCCTGTAGCATGGAATATGTATGGTGAATCTACCGATCGTGTTTCAGCACTCGGCCTTGGCGATATTAAGCCAACTAAAGATCTCTGTATTAAAGAAATTATTACAAAGATTCCCAAAGAGCCAAAAGAAACTGACGTTTTCAAACAAGCATTTGGTGCAATTAGCAAAGCTAATGGTGCCGAATCTAAAGCTGAAAAAAATCATTCAATTGACACTTTGCCTCAAGAAATTCAGGCTCATTTGTCTGAATTATTTAGCAAATTAGGCGATGGTGTTGAAGTTAAAGCGTACATGGTGGATTCAGAAGGTAATCTTGTTAGCCTTGATAAACCTGAAAACGAAACCGTACACTGAAACAGATCGTAAGTGAAAAAACAACAAAATGGACTAACGCCACATCGTTGGTACGATTAGCTTCCATTTGAGATTTCCGATAGATAGGTTTGTGCGTTTTCCTTAAAAACGTACACCTCCATTTCTTTTTTTTGAAAGTTTATTTATTTAAAATGACTCAAACTAAAAAGGCCAAAGCACACGTTCGACGTGCCTTTGACCACAAATCTAAATCTAAACCTAAATTTGATGGCATTAAAGTGCCGAAAGTTGGTGATGATTTGATTATTGACATCAAACCTGTTTTGGATCAATTTGGTCCGACTGGTGTATATGAAAAATGCACTGGTAAAGGCGTTGGTGATGAAATTCTGACACGTAAGATTGTTTCGGTTGTTCAAATCGGAACTAAGCGCTTCGCAGTACGCGATTTTGCGCGTGAATTCTGGGTTGTGTACCCTAAAGGTGGTGCATGGTACCCGGATAAAAACCAACGTGTTCATTACGAAAATTAATGCATTAAATTGCATAAATTGACGTAAAAAGCAATCAAAATTTGTATGCATCTATTTATATCGGGTTTACATTCGGTATAAGTGGTGCATACAAAAACAAAACTTTGTAGAATATTGAAATATAAAGAAATATTCTTATGTAAAAGTTTATTAAGAAGTGTATGCAATTTAAATAGCTCAATAAGCATGTAGTCATGCATCGGGTATATCAAACGACTTTTTTAACTGGGCCAAAGCATATTTTGTGTACATTTCTTAATGAGCTTTTGCTCATTTATTGCCGTAAAGGTGATATTTATTAAGATCGTTTGGACGCGGGTTCGACTCCCGCCAACTCCACCAAAAGACATTTCAAAGATGTTGATACTCTGAAAAGAGTTAGCGATTCCATATAGCCTATTTTTAACCCTATTACATTATTGCGATTGAGTTAAAATGTCTTATGAGATGTCTTCTGATGGGGTTGTAATGGAATTCGACAGGCGGTGAATAGGGATATTGCTCGGCACGAGTTGCTTCGTAAAAGCAAAATTAAAATAAATGCAAACGATGATGTTTACATGGTACGCGCCGCTGCCTAATTTAGGTAGTTGAGCATAAATGTACAGGGTTTGGACAGTACCTGGTAACAGAAACTGTCCGAGAATTCTAACACTGCGGCTAGTGCACAGTGAGTTTCGTAATCGTCTACGATTGGGTAGAGCTGGAATCGTAACCAGCAATTATAAAAGAGTAAATATGTTTGGGCATACCTAGTAACCAACTAGTGAAATTTAAACAAGCATATATTTTGTGGAAATAACTTAACCATATATCGGTATATACCGACTTTTTGCATGAGTTTTAAATACCTTAAGAATCGAATTTTGTGGTGACTACTTACAGAATTTAAGGTTTCAGGACATGTTTACTCCTTTATGATTCAACCCCCCGCAGCTCTAAGGTGTTTCAACCTTAAATTGATGGTGCATACCATTGTCCTTTCTTGACAGCATAGCAATTTATATTAGTTGCTATTTGGCTCATCAGCAACGGAAAGACGGCCTGATGAAAACAAATTTATGTAGTACGTCTTACCTGTAGTATACCCTAAGACGTGCTATTAAATCAACTGTACTAGGCAAGCTAGGATGAGCTGAATGCAGTTGTAAAACCTTGGGTAGTCCTAGAAATCCAGCTATGGGTTGACCAAAAATAGCATTTATGGTAATAATGGGTCCGTCTCCTGCCCTGAGCCATACGACCAATGATATCATTAAGGCATTCGATATTATGTCGTTAAACTACTATACTTATTGCGTAGTAGAAAGAAATGCCTAGATCGCTATAAAATGCGATCGAATCGTTAAACCTTGCCGAGGTACTATATCGGCCCTTCTAGGATGAAGAGCTACATCCTAGTATGTGTTCATTGATGTGATAGGCCCTACCAACTTCGCCGACTCACTTATAGCTCAATCTCAGACTTGTCTGACTATTCCGTCTTTGGATTATGGACGGAAAGAGTGAGTTTACGACCGGCGATTCCGGAGTAATACCACTCTAATAATGATCCACTGAATAGCGTCGGCGCACTTTATGTGACGCCGGCGCATTCTTTATTTAATTAATTTATACAAGATGCTATTTTATTGGTATTTTATATAAATTCTTTATTGAGGAATAATAATGGTTGTATGTGTTTGTAATAATGTTAGCACCAACACGATCAATAAAGATTATATTGATTTAAATAAAAGTGTTGATGATCTTATTATTGACACAGGTGCAACTATGTGTTGTGGAAAATGTGCTGATTATATTAATTGTATGTTTTCTGAAAAAGTTTTGTTAGTGCCATCTCTCCAACTGGACTCCTAAGGGTATGATGTTCTGCCCTCATATGGTATTATCATATGTTGCCTATTTTTAATAGGAAGAACAAATTCTTTTTTAATCATTATGGAGGATTAAAGTTGAAGAAGAAAATACTTGCTATACTATTAGCACTACCATCTGTTAGTTTTGCCAAAGAAATTAAATGTTTATCAGAAATGGCTTACTATGAGGCTCGCGGCGAAGGCACTCATGGTATAAAAGTTGTTACAGATGTAATGTTTAATAGAATGAAAAGCAATCAATTCCCTGATGGAGTTTGTGCTAATTTTAGAAAAAGTGGTCAATATTCTACGGCTAAAATGGCCGGAGGAAGAAAAGACCAAGAGTTGTATAAAAAGGTTTCAGAACAAGTTGAATCTGAATATGCCAAATATCGTTTAGGTGATTGGCAAGACTCTACTAGTGGAAGTCTTTATTTTAATTCTAATGGATCACGTCCATCCAATAAAGTAAAATTTAAAGGGAAACGTGGAAGACATTTTCTTTATGGATAGTTTTAGTAGCCTAGCACTTATGTGTTAGGCTTTCTTGTTTTTACAACAATGTTCTCAGAAAGGACACAAAGATGTACATTCGCTTAAAAGACATTCCAGTAATTGATGCTGATGCTACAGTTGCGGAGGTTTATGAAATTTATTCTAAACAGTTGCCACAGGATCCAAGACTTAATTGGAAACTGTTGCAAGATCGTATTGCAATGGAAATTGTAAATGAGATTTCTGAACCGACTACAATTGAGATTCCTAAATCTTTTTATGATCTCAAATTGAATTGGCCTGAATTTTTGTTTGCAACCAAACATATTGACAGCAGTTCTGACATTGAATTGATGAGTCATCATGAACTTATGTTTATGATGTTGTATGAACGCCTTGAATCTTTGTTCAAGTATGATCAACTCTTTACTGAATTGATTCGCAAAGACATCAATTATGTCAAGAACCATGTATTGTATGTAACAAGTAATGCATACAATGCTGCTTTGAAAGAATCTTCTGAACTTGTTATTATTTCTCCTTATAATGAGTACAGTAAAGTTTTGACATATTTGCATCAAGATAAAGTTATGGGCGACGCATTGCCCATGTTGTTTAATCCATCCGATCGTGCTATTAAGACTTCTGCATTATATTTTAATGTATTGCCCGGAAGTGAATCAATGCTTGCTGAATCTAATAAAATTATCATTTCTAAAAACGGTAAAGAGTTTCAGGCTCCTGGATTCCAAGTATTTAAAGATGAAAACGGTGGCTTTGTAGGTTATTCAAGTTTGTTCAAAGTTGGACAGTCTTTGCCTGCCCGTTTCAAGACTCATCTTAATGGTAATGCATTTGGTGTAAGCAATCCTTCTAAGTTCATCTTTTTACAGGATGCAATTGAAAAGGATGGTGAATTAATCACTAAGGATAATACCTTAGTTGATGCAGTAATGGTTTATAACGATATTGAATTGGAATCGTATCGTTTAGTAGGCGGCGAAATTGAAGTATCGCCTAAAGTAGGCAAAGAAATTGTGTTCACTCCTCGTCATATTGAAACTGAATTTGATGAGATTGATGTAAAAGTTGGACAGACTATTTACAGCAAAGGTGGGTACATTAAAATTGGTTCACGTGGCGGTGAAGCAATTTATATCGAAATGGTAGACCATATTCAGGTTACTTCTATTGAAGAATCGGGATATAATGGGTCCGCCCGCATTGATTATATTGCCTACTATAAAGCTGGTAATGCCCGTATTACAAGCCAAACTGGCTTGAAAGGTGTTACTAAAACTATGCGCAGTTGTGGCAAAATCAAGATTCATGAAGATGGCAAAGAAGATAAAATCATCGACGTGGATATTGTAGCTGGTATTAATAGCCTTAAAGGTAAAATGAATACTATTCGTCTTGCTCAAGCAGCTTTTGCATTTAAATATGGCTATTATACCAATGATAAAGATTACCTCGACAGTCTTAATGAAGAGGAAATCAATGCCGCTGTTGCGTCATTGCCTACTGCAACTTATGAAAAACGTATTAAACGTGTTGATGGTTATGATGATGAAATTATTGTAATTGAAAACGTTAAATACGGCCTGGTTCAGTATTCTTACACTGAATTGGGTAGCCATTTTGCTAAGATTAAGAATCAAGGCATGTCATTTAATTGTTTGAAATATATTTGTCAAACAACAGATTCATCTCTTGGACAATATATTTTAGATAATTGTATTGATAAATCTGATAAGCAAATTGTTGAAGAATTGGCAAAAATCTTGTCAGATGAAGGTCATGTATTTGAATACGCTGATAATTATCCGTCATATACATTGATTGAATTGAAGTCAATGTTTAATGAACAGGACTTAATCTTGAGTCGTTCTGCTATTATTCCTACTAGCAGTAAATTGTTGGATCCTGAATTCAATAAAGGTTTCTATATCGACTTAAGTAAGGTTCGTTCTGGTACAAGTATTCGTGTACCATCTGCAGAGATTTTAAATAAATTCTGCGGTAAGCAAAATGATGGTCAATATGTATATCCAACTATGCTTATTGAATTGTCTAAAATCATTCGTGCAGCAATTGCTGGCCCTAGCCAGTATTTTACTATTGCGCCGCATCGTAATGAACGTAATCATAAGCGTCCTTCCGCATGGAATGGCTATTTGAATGCAATTAAATCAATGCTGTATCGTACTGAATTAGGTGGTCAAACTTATGTTAAATCACTTATTCAGCCAAGTCTCAAAGGTGTCAACCTTAAACAGGTTCATGATAAATATGTTCCTGAAGGCAAAGTCGTAATTCTTGATCGTAATATTCTTGAGAGTATTCGTGAGTATATTTATGGCAAGCCTAATAATAAGACAACTGAAGAGGCAATGCTTGACCAGTTCCGTCCATTAAATGCATTTACTTTGCGTAATCCGTTTTTATGGCGTTCACAGATGATTATTTCCCAACTTTGGGGAATTGATGAATTCAATGATTATCTTCAGGAGAATTATGGAATGACTGTCAATGATTATCTGGATGTACAGGGAAATCTGCATTGCGCTTTGATTTCTACTGAAATTGTAAGACGTAGCCATAGCGACAATGATGGCGACTTATTGCAAATTAGTTCAATACCAGGAATTGAGCAACAAGAAATGATGGCTCAATTCAAATTGGAATACTTTACTGAAGATCAAAAACAGTGGGATGAAGACTTCTTGTTGTCTGAGTATTCATCTATTGAAGATGTTGATTGGAGTAAAAAGTACGAATTGTATTATGTTCCAATTTATCCTAAGCATCCTGGTGATAATGCTTATATGGAATTTCTATGTTCATCAGCTATGGCTAAGAATGCAGTTGGTCCTGGTACAAATGATGCATGGGTATTTTACATGTTAGTTCAGCTGTATTATGGACTGGCGCGTGATAATGATCCTAAATCGTATGTACCTTGGGAACGTAAACGTAAAGTACAACTTCGTATTAAAGAAGAAGACTTGTTTACTTATGACCATATTTATACAATGGTTCTTGAAAATCGTGTAATTAATGCGATTAAACATGTGTCAGGTGGAGCTAGCTCTCATGCTGTCTTCTACCTCAAAAACATGACAAAAGACGACAAGAGTGTTAAAAAGGTAATTAAAAGTATCGAGAATGACTTAGGTTATTCAAGAGAAGTTGCCGTTTCTATTTGTCGTATTGTAAATTGGGCAGTTAATACCAATGCACTTGAAATGTGTAATAAGTTTTTACGCATGCACAATAAAGGTGCCCTAGTTGATCTAGGTGATGCGGATATTCAGATGTGGTTTAAACACATTGTTGATTATACGTTCTTTGGCAGTATGCTTGCACCGATTTTTACCATTTATGGTCAAAGTCAAGGATTAATTCCTTTAGGCGAAAATGCAGAAAATAATGTGGCCGAAGTTATGGACACTTTTGACGCAATTGGTTTTTAAAGCATAAGAAAGAGAGGCACGAAAGTGTCTCTCTTTTTATTTTTTTATTTTTAAAGGGAGACATTATGTCAATTGTTTTTAATAAGTTGGATGTCGTTGCTACTGGTGAAAAACCATTGCAGATTATAACAGATACTGAATTTAATTCAGAAATGGGAACTTGTTGTAGATGTCAAAAGGTTAAACCTTTATATGGTTTACCGTTTAATCGTTATGGTAGGAAATTTATTTGCTCCCAATGTTTGATTGAATTTCAGCAATCCCGACTTCCGTTTTTAAAACTTATGCCTGTTAATTTAGGCGCATAGGTTTTATTTAGAAAGGTTTGGTATGGAACTTAGTCGTAAAAATTTAATTTATCGTTTTGTAAATTTGTATACAGAGCCTAATGAAAATTTCTGTATATTTGCACGTCAATTTTTTATTGGTATATTTTTAATTCTTGTCCTTATAGCAGGAACTGCTGGAACTTTTGCATTTGCATATTTTAATGTAAATGCCATATCAGGATTCTTGTACTTTTTGAAATTCTTTTCAGTAATATCAACATTGATCATACTTGTATTGGTTGTTATGTCTGTTTTATTTTTAGCTCTATATGTTTTGGCAGAAGGTAAAAATAAAATGGAAGAAACAGAATTTTATAAGGGAATGTTATCAAAGATGACTCCCATTAAAAATAAGTACAGCAAATTATGTTGCAAAATCAAGTTTAAAGATTAATATAAAGGACCAGATATTTACTGGTCCTTCTTTTATTTCTAGGCACTAAAATGTATAAAGAGATTATTGTTTACAAAGATTGTAGTTTTGAATTGAAAATAAATGGCAACATTGTATATTCTATGTTTATAAAAGATAAAAATGCAATGACCAGGACATATAGAGTTCTTGCTCCGCATGTTGATCGCATATGCAATATTTTGCTTTCATCAAATCTTAATGCACCATTATTTAATATAAAGATTGATATGTTGCAACAAAGTAATACTACTGGATTAAAAGAATATTGTATTACCTTTAATTATCAAGATAAGAATTTAATCAATAAAGGGTATGGTAATCATCCGGATATTTTACTTGGTCCTCAATATTTCAGAGTAAAATCTGTTACTTGCCCAGAATTAAAAGCAGGTGAAGGAATTTTGTTTACTTTAGGTGATAGGCTTAATCATAATTCTACAAAGTGTGTTATTCAACATGTTGCTACACAAGAAAAGCTATTCAGAACTGTAAAACGTCTTAATGAGACACCTGCTATTGAAATTATATTTAATCATTTGCAATATTATTCATTTGGATGATAAGGTATGTTTGAAATAGTATATGAAGAAAATAAATATTTTGCTATAGAAAATAATTATAAAGTAATATATACATATCCTTCTAATATTAAAAATGAAGATATGGATATATCAAAACAGTATTTATATAGATTGAAATACGGTCTTGATAATACTGAAGAATTGTCTTCTATTTTTTTAAAAATTGATTCAAATAAACCATTTTTACAATCTCTTCATTCAATTGATGGCGATCATATTAGTTTTCAAATTTTAAAGCAAAATGATTTTATTAGAGGTAGTTTTCTTTTGCCTATTTTTATAGGTAAAGAAAGATACGAAAAAATAAGTGTAGAAAGTGTTGCATGCCCTGATGTTAGTTTTAACAATATATATTTGCGTGGAACTAGCATAGATAGAGATAGAGTTAAGATATATAAAAAGATTAACCCTATTCAGGCAAAAATTGTAATGAAAATACTTGACGATTTAAATACAAAAAGTGTTCATCAGGTTTTCTTAGACTCATTAAGCGGAATGTATAAAAAGCTTTAAGGGAGACTATTGTGAGATTAGATATATTTTATAAAAAGGATAAATTCTTTTTTATAACACGAGATAAAGATATTATTTATATCTATCCTAGTGATTATATTTTGACTAAACAAGATGTAGATACATCTATTCGGGTTTATAAAAACTATAATACGAGTGGCGACTTTTATGAATATGAAAATTTTATTAAAGCGATTTTATTTTGGGATAACAATAAGAAGACTTTAGTTTCTAAACAATCATTTTATAAAAATAAAGATGATAAAAGTGATATAATTGAATTTGAATTAATCGAACAAGACTCTCTATTGTACCAATTTTATTTTTCATTTGATACCGATATTGTTGGTGTAGAACGAATTATTTTTTCTTCTAGACTACATGTGGATATATATCCTTATGCTATATTTTTAAAAGGTACAAATAGTAATAATTGTGATACGAAAGCTAAGCATTACTTTTCTGATGAAAGATTAAAATCTGTCGCTAATGAAACGATAAGAGTTCTTGAATTAGCTAATAATCACCCTTTGCCTGAATTTGTATTTTTAACTTTATGTAAAGAAGCTTATAAATGAGTTTTTCATTTTATGTAAAAAAGGATAAGGCATTTAAAGTAGCCTATAATGGTAAATTTATTTTTTCTTATTCCAAAGATGGGGTTGTAAATATTGAAGATTTTGATATGCAAATATTACCATCTTTTGGTTGGAGAGCTGTTACATTAATACAATTAGCTCTTAAAATGGGTATAAATGAAAAGTTTATCAATATTGGTTATCAATATGATGATTATGATGAAGGGCTTAGAATAAAAATTAATTATCAAAATGAAGCTGTTCGTGGATTATTGTTTGCATGTTATTACATTGATGGTCATAAAATTTATTTAAGATCTGCAAATAATCCTGAAATTTCATTTGTTGGATATAATACTGTAGAATTTTTTGTAAGAGGAAAAGACCGATATGAAGATGATAGAGTAATCTTTTTGCCATGTTCTTGTGATAATGCAAGTAAAATAATTAAACATATTGATTTTCTTAATCATGCTACTATAGCTGAAATTTTATTAATGGATTTGTCAGCTAGATTTTAATAAGGATACTGTTATGTCTTGTACTGTATATTTATACACAGATGGAGCATGCAAAGGCAATCCTGGTCCTGGAGGATGGGGATACCTTTTGAAATGTGGTGAAAAATCTATACATGATTCTGGTTCTGAAAAGGACACTACGAATAATCGTATGGAATTAATGGCGGTTATTAATGGCTTATCTAAGCTTAACCAATTTTGTAATGTAATCATTTCTACTGATTCCCAATATGTTAAAAACGGAATGGAAGAATGGATACATAATTGGAAAAAGAATGGCTGGAAAGGTTCCAATAAAAAACCTGTTAAGAATGTTGATTTATGGCAAAGGCTTGATACTTTAGTTCAAAAATTTAATGTTTCTTGGGAATGGGTTAAAGGTCATTCCGGCCATACTGAAAATGAATTTGTTGATACTCTAGCTAGCAATGCAGCAGAATCAATTAAGGATTAATTATGTTTCGTAAATTTAAATTGTATATACTTATTAATCCTATTAATTGTATTGTTGAGTATATTAAATATTTGAAAGGTAAGTATGCGCCGAAGAATAAATAAACATCAGTGCCAGCGTAGAAGAAATAATTGGTATATGTTGGAAAGAAAAAATAAATTGTTTTGGAAAACAAAACAATGTAGTATTAGCACTAAGGTTTAATACCTTAGTGCTTTTTATGTTTGTGAATAATATTTTTTATAAGAATAATAATAAGATGGCAATAAACACTGAAGAATTAAGACCGTATGCATATACGGATAGACAAAGATTTATATTGGACGCTATTGATCAATATGGCGGACAATTGCCTGCTGCTAAAGCATTGAATATTTCAAATGGAACTGTATCATCCCATTTAGCTGCTATTAGAAGAGCTAAAGAAGAGGCAAATATAGACGAAGCAATTCGTTCTAGAATTAATGTTAATAAAATAGCTAAGACTGCTAAAGTCCTTACTAGTGATACATATTCTTTATCTGACAAAGTAAAAGAAATTGAAGGCAAACTTTTTAAAAAAGATATGTCTAAAGCAGAATTTTTAAATTCTAAATCTTCATCTACTTTGTATGATGCAAATGGCAATGTAAAATTACAATGGATTAAAACAGATTCTAAAGAATCTGCTATTGCAGAAACGATTAAATCTGCAATGGAAGAGTTTTACAATTTTGCTAAACCGGTATCAATACCAGTAGTACCGCGCCCTATTGTTGAAAATAAATTGTTAGCACAATATACCATTACTGATTATCATCTTGGTATGTTTGCTGATATGTTTGAAACTCATGAAGGTAAACCTTGGAATACTGATATTGCTACTGCTAAATTAGCTGAAGTATTTGACAGAATGGTTAATGCCGCTCCTTATACTGAAAGAGCTGTTATTAATATTCTAGGTGATTTCTTACACTATGATAGTGAGAAACCCGTAACACCAGCACATGGTCATATATTAAGTGCAGATGCACGTCCTGGCAAATTAATTAGATTAGCTATTAAATTGGTTAATCATGCTGTAATGAAAGTATTAGAGAAAGCTGAAAATGTTACTCTTATAATTTCCCAAGGTAATCATGACCCAATAAGTTCCTTATGGTTACAAAATTGTTTTGCATTTATGTATTCTGAAGAAGAAAACGTAGAAGTTGTTGTAAACTCTACACCTTGGATTGCATATGAATGGGGCAACACATTACTTGCTTATCATCATGGTCATAGAATTAAAAAGTTGAGTGATATTGCAGTTAAGATTCCTAATCTATTTGCAGTTGAATGGGGCAATACAATATATCGTTATTGCCATGTTGGTCATCACCATCATCAACACATTGAAGAAGTTGGCGGCATAATTATTGAACGTCATCAAACACTAGCACCAAATGATGATTATGCTAGTGGAATGGGATTAACATCTCAGAGAGGTGCAAATCTTATTATTTATTCCCAAGATCATGGTGAAATTTCTAGGATGACATTCCGACCATGAAATATCAAACAACAAGTGAAGTATTGTGTTATGATCCAAAAGAATATCCGCCGCCATTAAATACAAAAATATATTGTGTTTCAAAATATGGTGTAGGAAGACTTGGACATTGGGTTGAAGATTTTGATATAGCATGGTATCCATTACCTAAACTACCTCAATCCGTTAAAGATTTAATTAACGAAAGATTGCTTAAAGCATAATCTTTTGTTCTTATTTTCAGTAAGCTGGTATTTAAAATGCCAGCTTTTATTTTACTGTAATTTAAATATGATAGAATATTTATTAGGATTTTTCGTTACATTCTGTATTTTATTTGGGGCATTTATTGCAGCTTATAAAAACGGAAAAATTAAATATTATGCAAAATATAATGAAAAAGATAAGATTATAGAAATCTCATTTCTTATAGTTTGTTTTATCGTATTATCTTTCATATGGCCATTATCAGCTTTTATTTTATTAGCTCTTTTGCTATTGTTTTTATTTTATAAAGTTATTGTCTTTATTGCAATTTCAATAGTTAAAAGGTTTTAATGTTTTATTTTAGTATAGTATTTTTATATACTATTTATTTTTCATTTCATTTTTTATAAAGGGATTAAACATGAAAAAGACTTTTATTGCATTTGCTTTAGCCGCATTTATTACTCCTGCATTTGCTGTAAATACTACTTATGGTAGTGATCAAAATGTAGACGGTAATTATAATGTAACTACTGGTCAGAAATTGATTGTTGCTGGTCAAGGCAATACAGTAACCGGAGTAGATATTATTACTGCCGGTGATTCTAATGTAGTATCCGGTATTCATAATATTGTTGATGGTAAAATCAATGTCGTATCTGGTCATAATGCTGCTGCAAAAGGCAACATGTCTGTAGCAATCGGTCAACGCGCTGAAGCTTACAATAGCATGGTTACTGCCGTAGGTTCTGACACTAAAGGTCTTGGTGAATCATCTGTAGCTCTTGGTAAGGGTGCTACAACTGGTGAAGAAGCTAAAGCTTCTACTGCAGTAGGTCCACATGCTACTGCTATGTCTCCTTCTGCATTTGCTGGTGCTTTACATGCTTATGCTGGTGGTGCACAATCTGTAGCATTGGGTCAAAGCAGCCAATCTATGGGTGAAAAATCTACTGCCATTGGTTCTGGTGCACAAGCTTTGGAACGCTTCTCTACTGCTGTAGGTGGCAATGCTGTTGCTACCAATCAACATGATGTCGCTTTGGGTTTCGGTTCCAAAACAACTGGTGCTGTTGGCACTGCTACATCAGAAATTAATGGTGTTAAATATGGCACTTATGCCGGTCATCGCCCTACAAGCGAATTAAGTGTTGGTAGTGAAGGCTGGGAACGCAATGTAACCAATGTTGCAGCCGGTCGTATTACTAAAACCTCTACCGATGCCGTTAATGGCAGTCAGCTTTTCGCCGTTGCTAATCAAGTTGGTGAAAATACCAAAGGTGTTGAAGCCAATAAGAAAGCAATTGCCGAATTGGGTGATGTTGTAGCTATTAATGCCGGCAATATTGAAGCCAATACTCAACAAATCACTACTTTGAACCATACTGTTCAACAGCAAAACACTTGGAACGAAGCTCAAGATGGTCAAATCAATGAGCTGCATGGCAATGTTGGTGTCAATTCTGAACGTCTGGATAATCTGACTGCTCTGGTTAAAGGTATGGGTGCTAACGAAGCAATCCTGCGTAAAGAAATGCACGATCTTCGCCGTGAATCTCGTGCCGGCATTGCTGGTGCTAATGCTATTGCTGGCATTCCGCAACCACACGCTCCTGGACAAACTGCATTTGGCGTTGGTGCTGGTTATTTCAAACACGAAGGTGCAGTAGCTTTGGGCGTTTCCCACATTTCCAACTCTGGTAAGTGGGTCACCAAGGCTGGTGTCAATTTTGACACCCGTAAAAATGTTGGTGCGACAATTGGTTTGAGTTATGTATTGGGAGGCGTTCCTGTTGTAGCTCCTGCTCCTGTTGTAATTCATAAAACTGAAGTTGTTGAAAAAGTAATCGTACGTGAAGTAGCGCCGGTTCCTGCACAAGTAAAAGTGCGTCAATAATAAAAATGAAAGCCCTAGCTCGACGCTAGGGTTTTTGTTTTTGTAGCTTATTAATATTAAAGGTTTTTGAAAGTCAAAAGCTCTTGATATTAGTTATATTGATTAGAATAATAAACATAGTGTTGAAAGATTATTTTTGAAAGGTATTAGATGAGTAAATTAGATGGACCACATCCATTCCTAATTGCAATATCTGTATGGATTTTTGGAATGCTTACCGGATCATGTATCCTCATGGCAATTAATAAGTACAAAATGGGGATATCAAGAACTTACATCGCAATGGACAATCAATACCGTGCTGGCACTTGTATTGTCGTAGACTCTAATGAGTTAAGATGTAATTTTGATAAGGAAAGTATATATAAGTCTAATTGAGAATTCTCCATTTGATTTGATTGATTCTAATGTATATAGTATGCATCCACCCCAATTAAAAATGGAAGTCGGTAATCTTATAGTGGATATATTCCGAGGATTACAAGGAATTGTTTTGACAGATTCTTTATTTATGATTCGGGAATTGTATCTTTTTACTAATGGAACTGATATTCCTGTCAAGTATATTAACATTTACTTTGATAAAGATAAATGGAATATTGAACAATCAGATTCTATTGAAAATATGAAGCATGTATCTTTGCTTAATGAAAGTGAAGTTCAAGATGATAGATATATGAAATGTTATACTTCAATATAAGGTGTTAAAATGGTTAGTAAGCTATGGGATGAAGAAGCACGTGAAGCATATGAAAAAAAGTTGGAAAAGAAAACAGCTATTATTTTGACACTTTTTATACTTTTTATTATCTTTTCTTTTATAGCATCTTTTATCTGGATTGGTTATTCCAAGAAAGAAATGTCAACTCCTATTGTATATACTGCTAAGAATTCTGATGGAACTATTCGTGAATGTGTTTATTTAAGAATTTCTGGAACAATAGAATGCGACGGTAAAGTAATTAAGGAATCTAAATGAAATTGCCTGAGTATATAAATAAAGATTATCCAACTGAGAGTAACGCTTTATATTGTTTAAAAGAGATAAAATCCTGCTTGGAAAATAAAAATTCTACTACAAATATTCAAGATTATTTTGATGTAGTGGAAAATTATATCAATCATATTTCTAAGCAAAGACAAGAAAAGCGGGATTTAGAACTTAAAGAAATTTATTCTGAGGTAGTTAAAGAATATTTTACTGAGCGTACAAAATTAATTAAAAGATTAAAATCTTTTATTAGTAAAAATTCTTTATCGTCTAAAACCCTTCTTATTGGTAATAATTGGATAAGTATGACATATCCAACTTATTATGAAAATAATAATCTTGGTTATTATGAAAATAATTGGGTTAAAAAAGAATTTGTAATACATATTCCTATATATAAGGGCTATATAAATTTTATTATTCCTATGGAAGGTAATCCCTTAGAGCTTAGCAATCCCTATAGTGTTCCAATTTTAAAAGTTGAAGCCTTTAGAGACGACTTTAAAATACCTTTATTCTCTAAAGAATATAAATGGGCTTTTGCCAGTATGGAATCTCCTTGGCTTGTATGCAATTCAATTTTGGAAAAAGTTTATGATGCTAAATCGCATCATAAACCATCAGCAGAATTTGAGGCATTAATGTCACAAATTCTTAAAAGTTATCCTGATACAAGATATCATAAATAGAATTATTTATCAATTATGAATGATTTTAAAAATGAAGAAATTCCGAGATATGTTGTAATTTTAATATTAATATGGATAGGAATTATTTTAAATTCTTGTATAATTAAATTATAATAGAGGTATGAAATGAAGAAATGTTATTTCGTAAATGATAAAGAATATAGCTGGATAGAGCTTATAAATCTTGCATCTGATTTAGATGATGATTTTAATAATTCATATATTAAAACTACATCTAAAGCTGCTGAAGTTTTAAGAGAATCTGGTTTAAAAGTGACAACTTATAAAGAGGATTAAAAATGGATAATAATAAATTAATTGAATAAATTGTAAAAGCTGCACAAGAAGATAGTACTTTTATGGATAAGGTAAATAAAGCTATCTTGGATTCTAAAATTATTTCAAGAAGAGAGGCTGAAAGAATAGCAAAGTATATTCTTCATATTATTAATGTGAATCTTGGAGAACTTAAAGGGGATATTGTACTTAATACATTGAATTACCTTAAAGATCGTATTTGCATTCGTATTGGTCAATATTATATGTTTAGACCACTAGAAGAATTTAATTCTAATATTCTGTCTGAATTATCTTATATTTGCGGCAGAATTATTAAAAATGATTTTAATAACTTTAAAAAATATGTTGAATATAATTATCGTGGCCTAACTATGATTGATATATTTGAAGAAAAAGAAAAAGTTTTGCAAAGAGTAAAAGATGGACAAAAATATTCTTCTTAAGGCAATTAAAAACTATGTATTTAAAAATTATCCAGATCTTAAACATTGTGATCTTGAAGAACTGATTTATGATTTAAGATAATCATAAAGGCTTTAAACAACATTAAACAAAAATATTTAATTAATAGTAACCACTGATTTTAATATCAGTGGTTTTATTTTATTTTTTTTAAAGGAATAATATCATGGATAGTCATGCTGGTGTATTTCTTGCTATTTTTATAGCTTCACTTGTTATTATATCTGGCTTATTTGATGATAAGCCAAAGCCTGAAAATTATATTAGAGAATTTAAAGCTATTAATAATCATGGAAATATTGGTGTTTGTTTTCAAATTGATGATAAAAAAGTTGTTTGTAACTTTGATTAAAGGAAATTAAAAAATGAAATTAGAAGACATCAAAATTGGTCAGTTTTTGAAAGATAAATTCGGGAATAGATATAAGGTGGTAGAAGTCAATGAAGATGATGACTTTGCACCAGTAGAATTGAAATGTGTTAAATTTGTAAATAGTGTCTATTTTGGTAGTACATGTTTTGGTCATAGCAATAATCATATAACCGAAATTGGTTCACGTGTTTGGGTTTTAAAAGACTATTCACGTCTTATATCATCCAATGGTTTTGTTGGTGAATTTTTAAAACGCAATTTTTGCTCTGATATCAATGTAGATAAATTGCGACGAATCGAACTTTCATTTAATGGAATTAAACGTGATTTTATCTTTGGTAGTCCAGAGGATATTGCAAAAATTGAGGTTACATTAAAAGATTTATGTATTGATGATAATACAAATTATCCAACAAAATATAATGTAAGACTTGATGATATCATTGTTGATAAATCTGGTACAGAGTATATTGTCATTGCTAGAAATAATGCCGGTATTGAAGTGAAATATAAAAGGGAATTTATTGGTTATAATGGCAAAGTTTTTGATATAAATTCAAAAATTTATATTCCATTCCCAAATAGTATATATCCTGATGATACTTTTATCACAAAAGAATTTGTGTTTAAAAATAAATAAAGGAATTTGGTATGCATTATCTTGGTTGCGAATATGCCAATGTTACAGATAATCGAACTAGAGAAATAAAATTCCCTCGTGATGATAAGTTTCGAAAGCTTTCTCCGGCTATTAATATAGTAACTAGTGATCATATGTATGATCTTAATAACGTTGCTGATAGCCTTATGATGCTTGATGAGTCTCATATTACTTATATATGGACTGATTCTAAAAATAGAATGCATCCTGCTAATTTAAAAGATGAAGCAGAACGTATAATAGCGTTTGCAGAGAAGCAATACCAGTGGCTTATTTTTACTGATTCATTATTCTTTGTTAAAGAGCTTGAAATGCTGACTAGACAAAAGAAATTAGATATAAAATATTTTAATCTTTATTTTGAGGATAATGTATTAGAAATTGAAGAATCAGATGATATGTATTCTTTAAATCACTTTAGTTTATTGAATGAATCAATCTCACAATTTGAGAGAGAAACTGATTTATACGATTTATCATTTGCAGAGTAATATTATGACTGAGGTACTTGTTTTTCTTATGATTGCCGGACTAATTGACTTTCTGGTATCAAATATATTTGATTAAAAAATGAAATACTTCTTATTTATTGATGACATAAGAAATCCAAATTTTGAATCAGATATTGAAATTAAAATTGCGCGCAATTCTGACGAAGCAATTTCTATTTTGAAAGAATTTGGAATTCCGAATCAAATTTCTTTTGATCATGATCTTGGTGGTGATGATACATCTATTATTTATATTAATGCACTTACAGATTATATTATTGATAACAATATTAAGTTCTCAAAAGAATTTAAATATTATGTTCATTCTCAAAATCCAGTAGGTGCTCAAAATATAATTAGTAAGATGGACTCATTATTAAAATATTTTTGTGAGTAAATTATGATTATTAATCCTGACTTCTTTATTGTCGGTGGCTTTGCTATATCCGGCCTTTTAACAAGTTTTGTTTTTTATTATTTAGAATTTAAAGTACCCCTTTGGAAGAATATTCTATATTCTTTAGCCTTCTTTATTGTTTGTATCTGTATTTCTATTCATTTACATGATCGAATGGAAAACCGATTGAAGTCTCTTAGACAAACTGTTTATATTAAATATAAACACGATAAAGTTATTAAAACTGGTAAGCATAGTTATGGTAAAAGGAACTATTTTACTGTAATTTTTGATAATAAATGTGTAGGCGACATAGTAGTTGATGAAGAATCCTACAAGAAATTTAAAGAAGGAGATTACATAAATGTAACTCCAACTTATTTTGTTTATTATCAATATTTGAGAAAAAGTTGTGAATCTAATGATATATATGTTGATGACAATTATGACGCTAAAGTAATGTATAAGCGTGTACAGCTTAATGATAATGGTAAGTTCATTTATAAAATGGGATTTAAATATCCAAATGGTTGTGTATATGAAAAGAATGTTTCAATACATGATTATCAAAATATTGTAGAGGGCGCTATTATTCGTAGCAATTCAAATATAAAATATGATTACAACTCTATTAAGAGTAAACAATGTAATTAATGTATAAAAATTAAAATAGGGACACAAATGGAATATCTTATTATCGGCAATGTTTTATTAACGTATTGTTTATTTTTTGTATTTAAAAAGGAATATTAAATGGTTGTTGATGAAAAAACTTATAAAGATTTAATTTATAAGATTGCATCTGAAGATTCTGGATTTAAAAAGGTTCTTGATGAGCGCATTGACTTATATAAAAAGAATACTTTTGAAATAGAGCAATTAAAAAATCGTGCTTATAAGTTTTGCAATATTGCTCACGATGTTTTTAAATTTAATGTCAATACAGTTGAACCTTTATCTCAAGATGAATTTATTCAAATTGTAATGGATAAATTTGATAAGATGGTTTCTCAAACTGTTGGTAATGCAGTGATGAGGAATAGCCCTCTATATAAAGATAAAGCTGTATTTGATACTTTAAAAAGCTTTATATCTAGGTTTTATGATGCCGGATTAGAAGAACTTTATCATGATACTTTGAAATATTGTAGATTAGTTTTTCATGAAGTTCTACCTGATATTTATAGTAAATGTAAAGATTATGAAGAATTTATTAATATGAAGGCAAGACCATGAGTAATGAATGGATTAAATATGAAGAAAAGATTGTACTTGGTGATAACAATACAGTCTTATGTATTCTTCATTTAGATGGCGCCTTAGTATTTGGTCGCGCGGTTATTGATGAATTAGATGTTAAATATTCTAGTTTAGATTATAAAGATAAAATTAAGAAATGCTATGATATAGCACTTTCTCGTGCAAATAAAAACTTTTTAAAACCCGGTAGAAATCCTGATAAAGAGTTTTTTCATGAACAAATTACATGTCATGGATTGTATACAAACTATTTATTAAATGGATTTACTAATTATACGAAAAGCATTATTAAAATGCTTTAATAGAAAATAGGACAAAGGTATGACAAATATTGAACATTTATCTCTCCCATCAGTTTTTATTGAGCCAAGCAAATACAAGGACCAAGTTCTTGTATATAAAAAGAATTCTAATGTAAGTAATGGGGCTCCAGTGTTAATATACTGTAGTGAAAGTATTTTATCTGCAATACGAATTTTAAATAAGTCTAATCCGCAAAATAAAGCTGATATTGAGCTTGTAGAGTGGTATATGAATAGATTTTTAAAGGATTAATTATGAAATGTATATATTTAAAATCTGATAAAGAATTTGATTTATCTAAACAGAATTTTGATATTAAGTTCTTTAAATATTGTGACCACACTGAGCTTTTAAAAAGTCTAGTATTTTTGCGTAATAAGATTTTAAAGGATTTCGAATATCAAATTGAAAGAAAGAATTATCAATATGAATTCTCTATTTCTGATGGTTCATTATTTTTAGATGTTTGGAAAGAAGAAAAGAAAGACTTTTTAGGATTTCATTTGCCATTTCTTGGATATAAAAAGAATTTTATTTATTCAAATGTTTTGGCTTCTCCAGTCTTATATTATGTCCATAAAGAAGTTGGGATGGAAATGTCAAAGACATTACTTATTTCCAGCTTCATGACTGATAAATATCTTCATTGTTATTCTACTGAAATTGCTATTAGAGAATTTGAATTAAAATATTTTATTTTATGCAATACTCTTAATAAAAATATGAACTTATTTAATAGCGTTAGTCCTGGCGAAATTTGTTCACATTTGTTTTTCCCGAATATTAATGTTTCTGAATTTTCATCTATATATAATTTCATTGTTAATGTAGTTGAAGTTAGTAATAATGAAGTTGTACTATCTGTTGAAAACAGGAAAACTCCAAATGAATTTATACTATTAAAGTATGATGAAACAAATAAATATGAAAAATTTGTACTAGATGCAATAATTAAACTTGAATCTAGTAAAAGTATATTCGCATTTACGGATAATAGGTATTTAATCTGGAATGGACAATATACCGGCGGCCTTTGTTTGGATGATAAATATTTAAAAATGACTACATTTAATGGGTCTATTTATATTTATGTATTATCTAATTCTAAATGGGTAACTTATATTTTAGATCAAGAATCTTTTGATATCAAAATTAAGGATAATAATCCTTATAACTATTCTTTTGAATTGTTTGATTCAAATAATTCTTGTATTATCAATTGTGGCATTGAAACTCTTAGAACTGCTTTAAAGGAAATAAATTATGGAAAAAATTTACCAAATTGCTAATAAGCGTGTGATGTTTAGCCAAGAAATGGATCCCAATATTTTTAAAAAGGATCTCCCTCCTGGATTTTATACTACGGGATACAACGATCGTGAAGGTGTATTCTTAAAAGAAACTGATTCTTTAACTATCCCTTCTAAAATTTATGGTGATTCAAATTCTCGTTTGGGTCGCATTTTGAATTCTTTTGAGTATGCTACCAAAAATCTTGGTGTTTTGCTTTACGGCAATTCTGGTTCTGGTAAATCTTTGCTTGCCAAACAGGTTTGTGTAGAACTTGCTAAAACTCATCCGGTTATTATTGTTAATTCAAATCATATCTACTTTCTCAATAATTATATTGAAAATATTAAAGAGCGTTGCGTCTTCTTTATTGATGAATTTGAAAAGATGTTCGAAAAGAAAGAAGATCAATCATATATGTTGACTGTTATTGATGGTGCTACTACAAAAAGTAATTTGTTTTTGTTTACTGCCAATAACAAGTCTATGGTTAATGACTTCTTCTTTAATCGTCCTAGCCGTATTCGTTATGCCTATGAATACAGTTATCTTTCTGAAGACGTAATTAAAGAAGTTCTTTTTGATCGCCTGGATAACAAAGATCGTGTAGATGCGATTTTTAATGCTATTGTTCGTTTTGATGATCCATCATTTGATGTCATTTGTGAATTAGCTTCTGAAGCCAATTTGTATCCTGACTATACTATTAAACAGCTTATGGAAGGATATAATTCTCGGATGATTTCAAATCGTCTTAGCGACCTTGATTGTCAATTCCTTATTGATGGAGAAGACATTGGTAAATTTGTTCAATCTATTTGCGAAAAATATGGCGTAACCCTTTCAACTTCATATTGTACTGATTTCACAGACTATGATATTGATGATTTACAAGAAATGATTTACTCTTCTTCTAGTCGTAAAACTAACTTCTGTCTTGGCGAGTATAACCTTATTATTAATAATGAAAATACCGTTATCAGAAATGATCGTTATTTGTATTTTGATATTTCAAATATGAAATTCAATTATGTAAATAAAGATTTGTATATTAATGGCATTAAGCTTTCTATTGAAGGAATGAAAGACTTTATGTATTTAATCTCTTCAAGTATTGCTAAAGCAGTAAAAGCTGATGATGCTAATTCTTTTGTTAAAGAAATTGATAAAGTAATTTTACCACAATTGATTAACAAAGAATTTGGTATCGTTGCTAAGCCTATTAAAAAGTATAAAAGCAGCTATGCTTTTTAAGGAATTGTATGCATAATAGCTATATTACAATTAAATATTTGATTGGTAAACTTTCTTCTATTATGGAGAAAATTAAACAAAAAGCTTATCAAACAAAATAATGTAGAGAAAGCACACTTAAATAGTGTGCTTTCTTTTTTTTTTGGAATTTTAAAATGATTAAGATAAATTCTTTTAATACTGCAATTACAGAATTTCCTAATGGTGAACGTGGATACGAATTCACTGTAAGTGATGTAAAGCATGTTCGCCTATTTTTTAAATATGAAGACGATAAAGATATTTTTTCTTTAATTTGTGCTGCTGAGACTATTTATCGTTGGAATAAACAGGCTAAAATTGAATTAATTATGCCATATATTCCATACTCACGTATGGATCGTGTTAAAAAATCATTTTCTGCTTTTACATTAAAATCTTTTGCTAATGTAGTAAATAGCATTGTTAAACCTCAATATATAAAATGTTTAGATGCACATTCTGATGTATCTTTAGCTTTGTTTGATTGTTATGTATATAATTATAAACCTCAAATTAAATTTATTAATGAAAAATATGGTAAAGATACTACACTGATTGTATATCCTGATAGTAACGCAGCTAAGAAATATAAAGAATATCTTTCGAAATTTAAATCTATTTCACTACTGAAAGATCGTGATTTTGAAAGTGGTCAAATTGCAGCATCTGTTATTGCTGATTCAGCTGATTTGGTAAAAGTTGATACAACCAAATTTAAGAATGTTGTTATCGTTGATGACTTATGTTCTAAAGGCGGAACCTTTTTAAGAGCTGCAGAAAATATTCGTAAGCTTTTAAAATCAGAAGATATAAATATTGATTTGGTTGTAGCACATTGTGAATACAATATTTTTAATGGACAACTTCTTTCTGAAGGAAGTCCATTTAATGGTAAGGTTTATACAAGCAATAGTATTCTTAATGATGATTGTAAAGAACCTCGCATTGTTATTCACGAAGATTTTAGACTTATTTAAAAGGAAACAAAATGGAATCTCTTATTCCTTCTCTTATTTGTGATTTTTATAAAACATCACATCATAATCAATACCCGAAAGATACAGAGTTTCTGTATTCTACATTAGTGCCGCGCAGTAATAAATACCTCCCTACAGTTGATCGTGTTGTATCTGTAAATATTACTGGCTTTCTTAAAAAGTATTTTGTTGATTATTTCAATAAATTCTTTTTTGAGCGTCCAGAAGAAGAAGTAGTACAAGAGTATTGTGAATTTATTAAACGTACTCTTAGGATAAATGATAATGGTAAACATATTCGTAAATTGCATAAATTGGCTTATTTGCCAATTCGTGTAAAAGCTATTCCTGAGGGTCGTTCTGTTCCTATTGGTGTTCCTAATTTAACTATCGAGAATACCCATAAAGAATTTGCATGGTTAACAAATTATCTTGAAACTCTTTTGTCTTGCTCTTTGTGGAGTCCAATTACATCTGCTTCTATTGCACGTCAATACCGAATTATTGGCGAAAAATATGCAGCTAAGACATGTGACAATAATGGGCATGTATCATTTCAGTTCCATGACTTTTCTATGCGTGGTATGAGCTCTTTGGAAAGTGCACAAATTTCTGGTCTTGGACATCTTATTTATTTTGATGGTACAGATAATATTCCAGCTATTACATATACTGATAAATATTATTCTGGTAAAACTGCTAAAGATTGGAATCCAACTTCAATACCAGCATGTTATGACAGTGAAACGGAAGTATTGACAGACACTGGATGGAAAAAGTTTCAAAATTTGCAAGAAACTGATAAGGTAGCGCAATATCATAAAAGTGGCGAAATTGATTTTGTTAAACCGACCGAATATTATAATATTCCATATAAAGGAAAGATGATTAAATATGGATGGAATTCGGATTTAAATTATATCGATATTTTTGTTACACCTAACCATAAAATGGTTAAGAAAAATAAAGAGGGAATTATAGAGCTATTTGAAGCTTCAAAAAATATGTATTCTGTTGAGGGTTCTAAAGCTATAATAAGTGGAACAAAAATAAAAGGAGATATAACATCCTTATCTCCGCTTGATAAATTTTTAATTGCATTTCAAGCTGATGGATCATTCTTTAACAAAAAAGAATATGAAAGTCAATATACCGGAGGAAGATCTGGAACATTTCCTGTTAGATTTACCCTTAAAAAGATTAGAAAGATAGAAAGACTTACTAATATATTAAATGATTTGGGATGGGCATTTAATAAAAGTTTTTCAAAGTCTAGAAAAGGTTATGTTTATTTTTATATTAAAGTTCCTTTTTTAATAAAGCATAAAATATCTAAATATTTTAAAGATTGGGTAAATTTAAGTGAAATTACAAGTTCTTGGGGATGTGATTTTATAAATGAACTGCAATATTGGGATGGTAAAGCTACTGGCAAAGATGGCATAGGTTATTTTACAATTGTAGAAGAAAATGCAGATTTTGTTCAAGCTATTTCACATATATCAGGTTTAAAATCTAAAATTACTAAAGATAATCCAGATAAAATTAGAGGCAATAGAAAAATAGGATATGATTCTAATATAATTTTTAGAACTGATATTGGAGGGAAAGGAATTACTTTTGAAGAAATTGACTATGACGGAACTGTTCATTGTGTATCTGTACCAACAAAAATTCTTGTAGTAAGAAGAAACAAAGCTGTAGCAATATGTGGAAATACTGAACACTCTGTAATGTGTGCTAATATTGCTAAACAGCAAGCTGAAGGAAAAGGCCGTGATGAAACTGAAACCTATCGGAAACTGATTACTGAAACATATCCATCAGGATATGTTTCTATTGTTTCAGATACTTATGACTTTTGGCATAATGTTAGTGTTGTAATTCCTTCTCTTAAAGATGAAATCATGGCTCGTGATGGACGTGTAGTTATTCGTCCTGATAGTGGCAATCCTGTCGAGATTATTTGTGGAACTGTTAAATCTGATGGTGTTACTCCTGAAGAAAAAGGCCTTATTGAGGTACTTTGGGAGACGTTTGGAGGCACTGTAAACGAGAAAGGATACAAAATCCTTGATCCGCATATTGGTGCAATCTATGGCGATTCTATCACTCTTGAACGTGCTGAATTGATTCTTGCCGGATTGGAAGCAAAAGGTTTTGCGTCTTCAAATATTGTTTTTGGAATAGGATCATTTTCGTATGCCGGACCGACACGTGATTCACTCGGATTTGCTGTTAAAGCTACTTCTGTAACACAAAGTGGTATCGAATATCCGATTCAAAAGGATCCTAAAACTGATCCAAGTAAGAAATCCTTCTGTGGTCGTATCAAAATTGTAAACGATAAGTGCATCGACAATATGTCTTCTATTGGGGACTATAGTGATGATGAATTAGAAGTCGTATTTGAAAATGGAATTGTATCTCATGTAGATATTGGCACTATTCGTAAACGTGCTTTATCTGAAATTTAATTCAGGGCCCTTTGGCCCTACTTTTACCTTAGGAAAATAAAATGACTGTTAAAAAACTTTCTGTTCGTGATCAAAATGACCTTATTCGTCGATTAGAAGAAAAACGTAGTAAAATTCTTCGTACTTATGAAAATCCTAAATACAAAACTCTTATTGAATCTAAAGAATACAAAAGAGCTTTAAGCGCTATTGACATTAAAATCAATAAAGAATTTAATCGTCTGATTAATGATCCTACTAATGGTATTGTTATTGCCGATATTCTTAATCGTAATCTTATTTATAGTCATGGTTATCAAAATAAAGAGTTTGAACATCTTTCAAATCTTTTAGTTGAGCGTAATAAATTGGCTGGTGCTATGTTTAATGAAATCATTAAGCCTGATTTAGAAAATATTGACGACATTATTAATAAGGTTAAGAATTATAATCTTATGATTTCTCTTGGTGAACTTGATTCTAATGATTTTATTGAATCTTTGAAACGCATTATTTTGGAATAAACATGCGACTTATTAAAGGCCTTATTCCAGATAACAATACAGAATTTGGATTAGCCTTTAGTGGCGGCGTGGATAGTGTAGTATTTGCACATTATCTGAAATCACAAAATAAGAAGTTTAAGTTATATTTCTTTAATCACGGAAATGATGAAGATAAGAAAGCCTTGGCGTTTGCCGAGGCTTTTTCTTTGGAATATAATATTGAGCTTATTACAAATTCTGATGTTGTATATGTAAAAGAAGCTGAACATGAATGGCGTAGTGCTAGATATAAATGGTTAGAATCTTTTAGTGTGCCTATTGTTACTGGACACAATTTAGATGATGTAGTTTCAGGATATTTGTTATTCTGGATTAAAGGGCAGGAGAAATTTATTCCTGTTAAAAGGAACAATATTATTCGCCCATTTTTACTTGTTAAAAAGAAACATATATACAAGTATGCAAACAAATTTAATCTTGATTGGAATGAAGAAGAATGTAATTCTAATCTTGATATTCCTAGGAATAGGGTTAATTTAAATATTCTTCCAGAGATTTTAAAAATTAATCCAGGTTTTGATAAAAAAATTGAAAAGCTTTTTGAAGAAAAGCTTAAAAGAGAAATGTATTTGTAATAGGATCTGCTATGAAATATGTTAAGACCTACAATAGAAATTTAGCTGGCCGTGATTTCGTTGTTGGCGATATTCATGGCTGTTATGATCAATTGATGAATCTCTTAAAAGAGATAAAATTTAATTTTGCAAAAGACAGAATGTTTGCTGTTGGAGACCTTGTTGACAGAGGCCCAAAGTCAAAAGAGGTTTTAGATTTACTTTATGAACCCTGGTTTCATTCTGTTATTGGTAATCATGATTATAGATTTATCTGTTATTGTGATGCTGTATCTGAAGATTACAAAAAGGCAATAGTAGACTTTGAAGACTATTTAGCCAGCGATGGTTCTTTTATTAAAAATTTAAAAGAATCTGAAATAATGAAGTATTATAAATTAATAGATAATCTTCCTAGTGTAATAGAAATAGAAACACTAGACAAGAAATTTGGTATTGTTCACGCAGAATCATTAAAAGATTGGGATATGTTCAAAATAGGTATTAATAGCAATCACTCTATTAGAACTAATTCAATGTGGACAAGAAAAAGATTTTATAAAAAAGATAAATCCATTATTAATGGTATAGACTATGTAATAGTAGGACATACTGTTGTTGATGAACCTATTCAATTAGGTAATACAATATATATTGATACAGGTTATGTATTCGGGGATAATAGAAAACTTACCTGTATATGTTTAAATTATATGGAAATGTATTCTGTTTAAGGAGTTATTATGGAATTGATTAAGTTTATTCAAAAATATGGCGAAGATAAACTCCATGAATTAGGAGTGCATTTTTATAAATATGGAGATTTGACTGTATATCAATACAGTCAAATTGAAAGTTTTCCATTTAAAAGAAATCCAGTTGTTATAGAATCTCGTGGTGTTATCTTAGATAATAATTTAAAAGTTATTGCAAGGCCATTTGACAGATTCTTTAATTATAATGAAGATGATGTATGTCCAGATATAAACTGGTCTGAATGCCATATTTATGAAAAGGTTGATGGAAGTCTTATTAAGGTTTTTCATTATAATGGTAATTGGCATGCTGGAACAAAAAAGACTGCATATGGCAATACGGATGTAAATGGTTTTGATGTAATGTTTAAAGACCTTGTTTATAAGGGCTTTAATGTTCAAACTCAAGAAGAATTTAATTCTATATTTGAAGGATTTGAGGGATTAACTTTAATATTTGAACTTACATCTCGTGAGAATAAAGTAGTAACATCGTATCCTAGTACACAAATGTGGTTATTGGCAATTCGTGATAATGATACCGGCATGTATATTGATAAAGATGAAATAGTTCTAAATCTTAAGAATAGTGGAAGATTGAATAAATATTCAATTAGACTTCCTAAGAAATTTACATTCAATAGCTATTCTGCTTGTGCTAAGGCTGCAGATGAACTTCCAGATCTAAATGAGGGATACGTTGTTTACAATACAGATGGTGCCCCTATTTTAAAAATTAAGAGTCCTGCATATGTTGCAGCTCATCAGTTACGCGGTAATGGTTTAAGTGGTAATAAAGCACTTGAACTTGTTATTAATTTTGAAGAATCTGAATATTTATCTTTGTTTCCTGAAGATAAGGAAATTCTTGATAAGTATATTGATGCAAGAAATGAATTATTTGATTCATTGGATTTTATTTGGGAGAAGTATAAAACTGCTCCTACTATAAAAGATTTTGCATTAACAATAGGTAATTATTCTGAGTCTGCTATCCTGATTAAGAAATATAAGGATAGAGATAAAACATTTTTAGAGATATTCAATGATTTTCTATTTTCTCGTAGAAAAAATTTTATATCTAAATTTTTAAGCAATTAAAAGGAAATTAAAATGGGCGGCAAGTTATCTTCTCGTAGAATGGTAAATGAATATAGCTTTCTTTGCAATGCTATTCTTTCTGCTATTAACATCAAGAATATTTATATCCCTCGGCACATTGAAAATAAATCCTCTTTTGGGGATATTGATGTTTACATCAAAGATGGTGATATTAAATTTGAAGAGGTAGCAGAACTTCTTCGCAAATCAAAATCATTTAATGTCAAAGATGTATTTGTCGGAACCAATCAGGTAGTTATTCATTCTGAAGAATTTAATATTGACGTTCAGGTTGATATTAACTTTATAAATAATTGGAGCTTTAGACATTGGCATGATTTTGGAACAATGTCTGCTCTAATAGGACAAATTATTCCTTATGAAATGAAGTTTGCAAGTAATGGATTATTCCTTCGTAAAACTGAAAATATGATTGAATATCCTATTAAACTTGATTTTGAAGAAGCTTTGTCATTCTTAGGTTTTAACGAAGTAAAATTTAGAAACGGATTTAAAACAGAAGAGGCACTTTTTGATTGGCTTGTTACATCTAAGTATTTTAATAAAGCTGATTTACTTATTAATCCGCACAATTCTGGTAAACGTAAACGTGACGAAAATCGTGGCATTGATAAAATAGTTGAGCAAATGCATA